>Ga0315336_1002224_pt1 | contig 31044 bp, 30 predicted proteins | sample ASW5metaG_FD_204512 | JGI IMG/M metagenome (GOLD analysis project Ga0315336, IMG submission 204512) | Ammonia-oxidizing marine archaeal communities from Monterey Bay, California, United States - ASW #5 | ecosystem: Environmental > Aquatic > Marine > Intertidal zone | place: USA: California...
ATCAGCGAGCTGTCCTGGTCCTTGACGGGCGCGACCATCAGCACACCATCTTGGCCTTGGGCGCCGGTGGCGCGCATGTAGTGCTGGCGTGGACCATTCGCCTCGATCCCCGTGGACAACACGCCCCTTTGGAGGCCGGCCTCTGCTTCTGTGAGGCCGAGCATCCGGTGGATCATCGGCACCAGGAAGATCCGCGCGCAAAGAAGTGCGGAGACCGCATTGCCGGGCACGCCCAGCACGCGTTGACCCGCCATTTCGCCGAACATCAGCGGCTTGCCGGGACGCATGGCGATTTTCCAGAAATCGAGCGCCATGCCATGAGCCTCCAGGGCATTCTGGACCAGGTCGTGCTCGCCGACTGAGGCTCCCCCGATTGTTGCCAGAATATCGGCGCCGCTTGCGCGGTCAACATGGGTGGTGAGGCTCTCAATCGTGTCCTTGGCGATACCGAGTAGCTCGGCCTGGCCGCCAGCCTGCTCGACGATTGCAGCCAAGCCGAATCCGTTGGACGAGATAATCTGATCAGCCCGGGGCGTCTCACCTGGCGGAACCAGTTCGTCGCCGGTCGAGAGGATTGCCACCACGGGCCGGCGGCGTACCGACAGGTCGCCATGGTTCATCGAGGCCGCCAGGGCGACATCCCGAGACGAGAGGCGGCGGCCAGCGTTCAGCAATCTTTGTTTCTCGGTGAAATCCATGCCGTTGGGGCGAATGAAATCGCCCTTGGCGCCGCCCTCTAGCACCTTGACCACATCTCCCGCCCGCTCGGTATTCTCTTGGATTACGACCGTGTCGGCGCCCTGGGGCAGAGGAGCTCCGGTAAAGATCCGGGCCGCTTCGCCCTTGCCGACTTGGCCGTCAAAAGCGTGCCCGGCGCCGGCCTCGCCAATCACCTTGAGTTCCGTTGGAAACCTATTGAGATCGGACGAGCGGGCGGCGTAGCCATCCATGGAGGAGGAATCGAATGGCGGCTGAGTAATGCGCGCGGCGACGTCTTCCGCCAGCACTCGGCCATGGGCTTCGCCTATCGGTACACGCTCTGCTTCGGTGGGCTTGAGCCCGGCGACGACCCGTTCAAGCGCTTCATCAACCGGCAGCAACGACATGGGTTACGCCTTCGCGTCGGCGCGGTAGGTGCCCGAGCGGCCGCCGGATTTTTCGAGCAGCCGTATGCCGTCGAAATGCATGGCGCGGTCGGCGGCCTTCAGCATGTCGTAGATCGTCAAACAGGCCACCGAAACCGCCGTCAGCGCCTCCATCTCGACGCCCGTTGATGCGGTCACCTTGACGATCGCCTCGACGCGAATTCCTACCGGGTCATCGCTAGGGCTCAGCTCCACCTCGACCTTTGCGACGGGAAGGGGGTGGCAAAGCGGTATCAGCTCATGGGTGCGTTTGGCCGCCATGATGCCGGCGATGCGGGCGGTTCCGAGCACGTCGCCCTTCTTGGCTTCGCCCTCCAGAGCCAACCGCAGCGTGTCCGGGTTCATGTGAACGAAGCCCTCGGCAACCGCGATGCGTTCGGTCTGTTTTTTCGCCGACACATCGACCATGCGCGCCTCGCCCTTTGAGCTCAGATGGGTCAGCTTGCGCTTGGTCATTGGGCGGCCTCGCGCTGCGCACCGGAGGGACCGAGCAAGGAGCGCGTCGCCGCCTCGACGTCGTCTTGCCGCATCAGGCTTTCGCCCACTAGAAACGCTTGGACACCGGAGCCGTTCAGCTGGTCCAGATCTTGGCGCGCTAAGATGCCGCTTTCGCTCACCACCAGGCGATCTGCTGGCACGCGAGGGCTGAGCCGTTCTGTGGTCTCGAGCTTTGTCTCGAAAGTCTTGAGGTCGCGGTTGTTGATGCCGATGAGTCTCGCGTCGAGCAAGAGCGCGCGGTCGAGCTCGGCTTCGTCGTGGACCTCGATCAGCGCGTCCATGCCCCACTGCCACGCCGCTTCGACAAGGACTTTTGCCTCGTCATAAGTGACGGCGCCCATGATCACCAAGATGCAGTCGGCGCCGGCGTTTCTGGCCTCCACCACCTGATAGGGGTCGAGCATAAAGTCCTTGCGCAGGGCAGGCAGCGCGACGGCATCGCGCGCATCGGTGAGGTCATCCAACCTGCCTTGGAAAGAGGGTCCATCGGTCAACACCGAGAGACAGGCGGCGCCGCCCGATTCATAAGCCCTAGCCAGGGTTGGGGGATTGAAGTCACTGCGGATCATGCCCTTAGAAGGGCTGGCCTTTTTGATCTCGGCAATCAGCGCGTCACCATCGGCAGCGATTCTTGCTTCAAGCGCCGAGATGAAGCCACGAACGGGAGCCGCCGCGGCGGCGCGCTCGCTCAATATATCGAGCGGAAGCGCGGTCTTTGCGGCCGCGATTTCCTCGCGCTTATAGGCCGTGATCTTTTCGAGGATATCCGCCATCGCATCAACTGTTCGATAGCTCGATCAGCATATCGAGCCTGGCCTTGGCCGCACCGCTGTCGATCGCTTCGGCAGCCTGCGCCGCGCCCTCCCGCAATGTCGCGGCTCTTCCGCCAACGATCAATGCGGCGGCCGCATTGAGGATAACAATGTCGCGAAGCGGAGACGCCTCGCCTTCCAGCATTCGCCGGATCGCGGCTGCGTTGGTGGCCGGGTCACCGCCGATCAACTCGGTCGGCTCGGCTCGGGGCAGGTCCGCATCTTCGGGCGTGACCTCGAACTCGCTGAGACTGCCATTCTTGTACTCGGCCACATAGGTTGGACCCGTGGTGGTCAATTCGTCCAAGCCGTCGCTGCCGTGAACCACCCAGACATGCTTCGCTTCAAGATTTCCCAAGACCCGCGCAAGCGGTGCCACCCATTTGCGGTGGTATACGCCCATGACCTGCCGTCTGGCGCCGGCGGGATTGGAGAGCGGTCCAAGCAGATTGAAAATGGTGCGCAGGCCGAGCTCGGCGCGCACAGGTCCCACATGCTTCATCGCCCCGTGGTGGTGGGGCGCGAATAGAAACCCGATTCCAGCCTCTTTGATGCAGCGGCAGGCGGTATCGGCCGACGCCTCGAGTCTGACTCCTAATTCACCCAAGACGTCGGCGGAGCCCGATTTAGATGAGATCGAGCGATTGCCGTGCTTGGCGATGGTGAGGCCGGCGCCGGCGGCTACGAGCGCGGCGCCGGTCGAAATGTTGTGGGTGCCTTTGGCGTCCCCGCCGGTGCCGCAAGTGTCGACAACCTCGGCAGGCGCATCAACGGTGAGCGCCTTTGCGCGCATGGATTGCGCAGCGCCGGTGATTTCTTCCACCGTTTCGCCGCGAATCCGCAATAGGGCGAGAAAAGCTCCCATCAGTGCCGGGCTCGTCGCCCCACGCATCATGATGTCGAAGGCTTGCGCCGACTGTTCCGCCGACAGCGTGCCGCCCTCGGCGACCATTGCTACATATTTCTTGAACTCGGACATGGGGAGCGTGCGTTAGAGCACGGCGGCCGCCTGGTCGAGTGGCGCCGCGGGTTTGTGACCAATGCCAGCTATGTCCAGGAAATTGGCCAATACGCCATGGCCATGATCGGACGCGATGCTTTCGGGATGGAACTGCACGCCGTGAACGGGGTGGCTGGTGTGCTGCAGGCCCATAATCACGCCGTCAGACGTTTCCGCAGTGACTTCCAAGCAATCGGGCAAGGTTTCGCGTTCGACCATCAGCGAGTGATAGCGCGTCGCCTCGAAGCGCTGCGGCAGTCCGGTGAAAACGCCGATGCCTGAGTTTTGCACCTCGGACAGCTTGCCATGCATCAGTTGGGGTGCGCGCACGACGCGGCCGCCATAGGCCTGACCGATCGCCTGATGGCCCAGGCAAACGCCTAGGATCGGTGTGCTCTCGCCTGCGCGCGCTATCAGTTCAAGGCAAATCCCCGCCTTGTCCGGGTCGCAGGGACCGGGTGAAAGAACGATGGCTTGGGGCATCTCGGCTAGGACTTCGTCAACCGTCACCTTGTCATTGCGATGGACGCGGCACTCCGCGCCCAGTTCGCCAAGATAGTGAACCAGGTTGTACGTGAAGCTGTCGTAGTTATCGATGAGCGTCAGCATGTGAGAGCTTGTTTTGCGCGGCTTGGTCCCAGCGTCAAGGGCCCCAGATCAAACGGGCTCGCCGCCATGCCTTGAACCGGGATTATTCCGGCAGCCGCCTTGGCACCATGAAGAGGCGCAATGACCCCAAACCTGGCCCCAAATGCGGCCAATCTTCCTCAAAGTCGATCACCGCCAGCCCAGCGGTTGGAAATTTCTGCCGCAGGGTTTGGAGATCGTCAGCATCGCCTTCGCCCGCCAACCCGAGCGCAAGGGCATGCATCCCGGGATTATGGCCGATCAGCATTACGTGACCAGTACCGGCACTCACGTCGTTGAGAAGTTGCAGCATTTGACGAGGTCCGGCGTGATAGAGCCCTTCCTCGTAGCGGATGTCGGGCGTCTTGCCCAATTCGGGGAGGGCAGAATCGAGGGTCTCCACGGCCCGGGCGGCCGGTGAGCACAGCACAAGATCGGGAACAAGCGATTGCGCCTGCATAAAGGCACCCATTCGGGGCGCTGCTTGCTGGCCCCGCGGCGCCAGGGGCCGCTCAAAGTCCCGCAGGCCGGATTCGGCCCAGCTCGATTTGGCGTGACGCAAGAGCGACAAGGTGACCATGGTCTTGGCGCTCGAGCGCGCTCCTCAGCCTATTGGGGACGTTTGGTCCCGCTGGAAAAGCGCACGGCTTCTTCGGCGGCGCGAAACAGCGCCCTTGCCTTATTCAAGCTCTCGGCCTGCTCGCTTTCGGGCACGGAATCGGCAACGATTCCAGCGCCGGCCTGAACGTGCATCACCCCGTCCTTGACCAGTGACGTCCGCAATACGATGCAGCTATCCATCTCGCCATTCGCAGAAAAATAGCCGACGCAGCCCGCATAGGGGCCGCGCTTATCGCGTTCGAGTTCGTCGATAATTTCCATCGCGCGTACCTTCGGTGCGCCTGACAGCGTGCCCGCCGGAAAGCCCGCCATCAGGGCGTCGATGGCATCGTGGCTTGGGTCGAGCTTGCCGGTGACATTGGAGACGATGTGCATGACGTGGCTGTAAAACTCGAGGAAGAAGCTGTCGGTCACGCGAACGCTGCCAATCTCGGCAACCCGGCCCACATCGTTGCGGCCGAGGTCGAGCAGCATGAGATGCTCGGCGCATTCCTTCTTGTCCGTCAGCAGCTCCTCCGCCAGCGCCTTATCCTCGTCGCTTGTTTTGCCGCGGGGCCGGGTTCCGGCAATCGGACGGATGGTCACGTCACCGTCCCGGACCCGAACCAAGATCTCTGGGCTAGAGCCCACGATCGCGAAGCCCTCGAAGTTCAAATAGTATAGGAACGGCGAGGGGTTCACCCGTCGCAAAGCCCTGTAGAGCGCGAGCGGTGGCAGCGTGAAGGGCGCTGAGAAGCGTTGGCTCAGAACCACCTGAAAGATATCGCCAGCGGCGATGTATTCCTTGGCCCGGCGGACCATGGCCATATAGTCCTCGGGCGTCGTGTTGGACGACTGCTCCGGAAGAGTGACGCCCTCCGGACCGGCGTCAAAGCCGTGTTGCAGCGGTTGGTCGAGCGCGTCGATCACCGCCAGCAAGCGCTTTCCGGCCATACCATAGGCCTGGTCGAGGCTCATGCCGTCGGCTGGCCGCACCGGTGTCACCAACGTGATTTCGTCCCGGAGGGAATCGAATATCACCATGATCGTCGGCCGGATCATCACGCTGTCGGGCACTTGAAGTGGATCGGGCTTGTCGGCTGGTAGGTGCTCGATCAGGCGAACCGTGTCGTACCCCATATATCCGAAGACGCCGGCTGCCATGGGTGGCAGCTCCTCGGGCAAGTCGATGCGGGAAACCTCGAGAACACGGCGAAGCGCTGCCAAGGGGTCGCCGTCGCAAGCTACAGCGGCATCGGGATTGCCGGGCTCCGTATTGATCCAGGAACGGGCGCCCTCGGCCCACCAAATCAGGTCCGGATCAAATCCAATGATGGAGTAACGTCCACGGGCATCGCCGCCCTCAACAGATTCCAGCAGAAACGCATTGGGCTTTCCGCTCGCCAGTTTCAGCATGGCGGAAACCGGGGTTTCCAAGTCCGCGATTATCCGCGTCCAAACCACCTGTGGTTCGCCGGCTTCATGGAGCGACCGAAATCTCTCATATCCCGGCTCCAAATGGCCGCGTCCGGGCTTTTGGGAGAGATCCATCACCTCTTGCGCGCGCGGCTAGCGGTTGCGTCCGGTGATTTCATTGAACGCGACTTCATTGACGGTCACGCCGTAGCCATCGCGCAGACCAGACACATATTGCGAGAAAAAATCATCCGCCAGCAGGGTGCCGATAGTCTGGCTAAGCTGTTCGGCCTGTTGCGAGGTCAGCGGCGGTGGCGCCACCACCTTCACGACCTTGAACAGCACCCGGGCCTCGCCATTCTCCGCCGAAGCCGATCCGGCATCTCCTTGCTGCAGTGCGAACGCCTGGGCGACCGCGGCCTGGGGGACCTCGCTGCTGGGCTTCAGCCGCATTATGGGTTGCGATTGTTTTGCCTGGAGCTGCAGGTCGCCCGCGATCTTCTCGAGGGTCTCGCCACTGCCCAACCGCTTAGTCAGCGACTCGCCGAGTTCGGCGAGCTTTTCGCGGATCTGCTGAGCCTTCCAGTCCGTTATCACTTGCTCGCGGACCTCATTGAGGGGCTTCAAGCGTTCCGGCGTGACCTCGACGACATCCACCCAGATGAAGCCTTGGTCCTCGGTCTCGATCGGATCGTTCTCGATTCCCACATCGCTTTCAAAAGTGGTGGTGATGAGATCTGCGCCCGCGGGAAGATCCTTGACGGGTTGGCCATCAGGCGCACGGCCCGAGCGGTCTATCGCGGCCACTTCCTTATAAGATGCGTTGATCTTGCGGGCGACTTCGCTAAGCGTTGCCCCGCCCGCGCGATCGTCCTCGATCCGGTCGTGGATATCGAGAATGTCGTTCACGGCGCGGTCTTGCGCCAGCGTGTCGCGAATTTTGGGCTTGGCATCCTCGAAGGATGTCTTGACCTCTGGCTCGATCTCAGTGACGCGCACAATCGCCGTCGTGAGCGTCCCTGAAATGGGTGCGCTGATGCCTTCCTTTTCGAGTGCGAAAGCGGCGTCGGCTATGGATTTGTCGACCAAACCCGATTTGGTGACCTTACCGAGGTCGACATCCTGATCGCTCAGTCCGCGTTCCTTGGCCAGCGCCATGAAGTCCAGGCCTTCACCGAGCCTTTGACGCGCTGCCGCGGCGTCCGCCTCGTTGGGAAACGAGATCTGTTGGATTGTGCGGCGCTCGGGTTCCAAATAGGCGGATTCATTGGCCTCGTAATAGGATTTGAGCTCGTCATCGCCGATTTGAATGGTCTCGGCGAGCGACTTGGGATCAAGCGTCAGCAAACCGATCTTGCGGTATTCTGGAGCGGTGTATGCGCTGGCACGGCCATCGTAATAGGCCTTCAGCTCCGCCTCGGTCGGTTCGCCTATGGTCCCGATCTTGTTTTTCGGGATCACCACGTAATCGAGTGTGCGTTTTTCATTCTCAAAGACATTGAAAGCCGAGAGCAGCGTGCGGGGCAGGCTCACCGTTTCCGACAGGGTTCGCCTGAGCTGCTCCCTGACATTGGCCTCGCGCTGCTGGGCGACATAGGCCTGCTCCGACAGGCCATTGGAGCGCAGCAGCTGCTCGAAATAGAATCGGTCAAAGGATCCCCCGGGGCCGCGGAAGGCCGGCTCGTTGACGATTCCATCCGAGATCACCTTGTCGGTGACATTCAAATTCAGCTCGCCGCCATGGGTTTGTAGAGCGGCATCGCTTATCATGCGGCCCAGAACCTGGTTATCGAGATTGATTTGCTTGGCTTCCTCGATCGTCAATGTTCGACCGGACTGCTGTCGAAGCCGTCGCAGCTGATTTTGCAGGGCGATCCGGTATTGTTCGGTACCGATTTCGGTATCACCGACGGTCGCAAGGGTCTGGCTACCGTAGCCGCCAAAGATGTCGGCCACGCCCCATACGGCGAAGCTCATAACCAGCAGCGCGATGAATATTTTGGCAACCCAGGTGCCGGCACCTCTTCGCAGAGCCTCAAGCATGGCGCGACAATAAAGCCTCCAATTTGCACAAGCGTTGCGGCCGTCGGCATGATATGGAGCCGAAATTCGGCCGGCAAGACTTGGGAATGTCGGATCTGTATTGCGCATATCGAGGGAGGGGGCAATGCCCACAGTCCAGCCATTGGTCGCAGGAAACTGGAAAATGAACGGCTTGGCTGACGCCATGCTGGAGGTGGACTTGCTGATGGACAGGATAATGGCCGGTCCCCAGTTGGATCTGGACATCATGATCTGTCCTCCGGCGACATTGATCCGGTTGATGGCTGAGCGGCTCGATGGGATTCCAATCGCGGTCGGGGGCCAGGACTGTCACATGGATGTTTCAGGCGCCCATACCGGCGACGTTTCAGCTGAAATGCTGGCCGACGCCGGCGCTGTGGCGGCGATCGTGGGACACTCCGAGCGCCGCGCGGATCACGCCGAAACCGACGCGATGGTCAAGGCGAAGGCTCAGGCGGCCCATCGGGCAGGTCTGACTGCCATTGTTTGCCTTGGCGAGACAGAGGCGCAGCGAAGGGCCGGCGAAACGCTGAACATCGTGGGCGGACAGTTGTCGGGTTCGCTACCCGATAAGGCTAGCGCGGCCGATACCATCATCGCCTATGAGCCGGTTTGGGCAATCGGCACTGGTCTCACGCCGACGGAGGACGATGTCGCAGAAGTCCACAGCGCGATCCGTTCACAGCTCCCTGATCTGTTGACAGGAGAAGAGGGCACCAGCATGCGCATTTTGTATGGTGGCTCGGTGAAGCCCGACAATGCCGCAGCCCTAATGGCCGTTGATAATGTGAACGGCGCACTGGTCGGAGGCGCCAGCCTCAAGGCTGACGATTTTTACGGAATTATCGAGGTCTATGGCGCGAAGTAAGGCGCCTGCCAAAATTGACCCACGATTTTTGGCTAGCAAGCTATATGGATTGTGCTTAGCGTTGGCGGCGAGTCCCGAATTTTAAGAGTTTTCTTATCTTCCAGAGCGAAGCTTCACGGCGCATGTTGCGATTGAACTCAGTTTGGACCCTTGCCGCTTGGGCAGCCGCAGCAATGCTGGCCATGCCCGTGAGCGCATTCGCCAAACCCCTCGAATATGATTACTGCCAGGAACTCAAGACCGAGCAGAGAACGCTGCGCAATAAGGGCGTCGAGGTAAACATGCGCCGCGGCACCGACTGGGCCAAGGCTAATTTGACGGACGAGGATTTGAGCCGAATCAGACGGTATCTGACGGTAGAGGAGCAAATCCAGTTCCGCTGCGGTATCAAGCGCAAACCCAAAAAGCAAAAGACCCAAACGGTGGCTAAGCCGTCTCAGGCCGTTCCGGTGCCGGACCGCTACCGCTTCAGGCAACCCCCGGGCGTTGAGGATGCCGAGCTAATCGACGCCCCGCCCATGACCGCGTTGCCTCGGGTGGAGCCTACAAAACAAGTGACGTCAGACACCAAGCCGGAAGGAAAACCGCGCCAAGCGGCAACTACGCCGGGCGAACCGGCGCGGTTGTTGGCTCCTAGCGAGAAGTCGCCCAAGCCCAATCCTCAAGGTGCGGCGCTAGCTGCAACGCAGCCGACCGAACCGGCAAAACAGGCCACTCCGACCGCCGAACCGGCGAAAGAGGCAGCACCGGCCAGCCAGCCCGTGCCAAATGCCGATCAGAAGGCGGCTTTGGCCGTCGAGCAGCCCGAACCGGCAATGCCGACACCGGCGCGCAAATCCGACATGCTTCCGCCGGCTCCCGAGCCCCAGCCCGAGCCACCGGTTTCAGTCTCGATTCGGGATATCGACACTAAGGAACTCGCGAATGGCATGGGCGTCGAAATGAGGGCCGAGAAGCCAAAGACAGTCACGCCCCGGCGCCGGACGATTAGAAGGCGGAAACCAAAGCCAACGAATGCAGACAAGGGCTGGCTTTCATTCGATTGAGCCACCTCGTCTGCGCTATAGCCGTTAAATCGAGGACTGGGCAGCGTGCACTCTGGTCAAGAGCGTCGCGACGCACTAAGAAAGCCCCAAGAATTTGAAACTGGAACTCCCATGGCTACCGTAATCCTGGTGATACATCTGATGATTGCCGCGGCGCTCGTCGCGATCATCCTGCTGCAGCGGTCCGAGGGCGGCGCGCTTGGTATCGGCGGCGGCGGAGGCGGTGGTGGTGGCGGGTTCATGACCGGCAGGGGCACTGCGAATCTGCTGACCAGAATCACAGCCGGCCTCGCGGCGGCATTCTTCTGCACCAGCATTCTCCTCACGATTCTGGCCCGCCAGTCGGCGGATCCGGTCTCGGTTCTGGATCAAGTGGAGCCCGCACCCCAGCAAGAGCAGACCCAGGAGGGACTGCCCGCTCTTCCGCCATTGCCGCCCAACTAATTCCAATTCTGACGCGGCAAACCAGCTCGCATTTTTTGCACCGGAAAATTTTCCGGGGATAGAAACTACGTTTCGGCTTCGACTCCGAAAGCTGAATGTGTATTCTGCAAGCCCATGGCGCGGTACATCTTCATTACCGGCGGCGTGGTGTCCTCTCTCGGAAAAGGCCTCGCATCGGCGGCGCTCGGCGCACTGTTGCAAGCGCGCGGATATAGCGTGCGGCTGAGAAAGCTCGACCCCTATCTGAATGTCGATCCGGGCACTATGAGCCCCTATCAGCACGGCGAGGTGTTCGTCACCGACGACGGCGCCGAGACCGACCTCGATCTCGGCCATTACGAGCGCTTCACCGGGGTTCCTTGCAGCCAGGAGGACAACGTCACCACCGGGCGGATCTATCAGAACATCATTACCAAGGAGCGGCGCGGTGATTATCTGGGCGGGACCGTGCAGGTGATCCCGCACGTCACCGACGCCATCAAAGAGTTCGTGCTGTCCGACAATGACGGCGTTGATTTCGTACTCTGCGAAATCGGCGGCACGGTGGGCGATATCGAAGGACTGCCGTTCTTTGAAGCGATCCGGCAGCTAGGCAACGAGCTGCCGCGCGGGCACTCGGTTTTCATCCATCTGACGCTGCTGCCCTTTATCGGGAGCGCAGGCGAACTCAAGACCAAGCCCACGCAGCACTCCGTCAAGGAGCTGCGCTCGATAGGTATTCAGCCCGACATATTGCTGTGCCGCTGCGATCGGCCGATTCCCGTCGAAGAGCGCCGAAAGATTGCGCTGTTCTGCAATGTGCGTGAAGAGGCGGTAATCCCCGCCCTTGACGTGGCGTCCATCTATGACGTGCCCATCGCCTATCACGAGCAGGGGCTGGATAAAGAGCTGCTGCAGTCTTTCGGCATCGATCAGGCGGCTTCCCCCGATCTGGAGCAATGGCGACGGATTTCGAGGCGCATCGCCAATCCCGACGGCGAGGTGACCGTCGCGGTGATCGGGAAATATACCGGCTTGATGGACGCTTATAAGTCGCTCAACGAGGCGCTGGTCCATGGTGGGATTGCCAATAAGGTGAAGGTCAATCTCGAATGGATCGAATCCGAGCTTTTCGAGGAGCAGGATCCCGCACCCCATTTGGGTGACGTCAACGGCATTCTGGTGCCAGGCGGCTTCGGCGAGCGGGGAACCGAGGGCAAGATCAGGGCGGCGGGATTTGCCCGTAGCCGGGGCGTCCCCTATTTCGGCATTTGCTTCGGGATGCAGATGGCGGTGATCGAGGCGGCTCGCAATTTGGCCAATATCGAGGGCGCGGGTTCGACGGAATTCGGTCCCGCCAAAGAACCGGTTGTGGGCCTGATGACCGAGTGGATGAAGGGGGAGGATATCGAGCGGCGCTCGGCCAATGGCAATCTAGGCGGAACCATGCGGCTCGGCGCCTATGAGGCAATTCTGGCGAAAGACAGCAAGGTTGCCGAGATCTATGGCACCACGAAAATTTTCGAGCGCCACCGCCACCGCTATGAGGTGAATTCGCGCTACCGCAACAAGCTGGAGGCGGCGGGTTTGCGGATATCGGGCGTCTCGCCCGACGGCCTGCTACCCGAAATCGTGGAAATCCCCGATCACCCCTGGTTCATCGGCGTTCAGTTCCACCCCGAGCTGAAGTCGCGCCCCTTTGCTCCCCATCCCCTGTTCGCATCCTTTATCGAGGCGGCGGTCGAGCAGAGCAGGCTGGTCTAAGGTCCGAGCATTGACGGATCGGCTCGCGCCTGCCAAGTGATCTGCCCATGAAACCGGTGAAGCCCAAATCGAAAGTCCAGATCGGCTCCGTCACCATTTCCAATGGCGCTCCGCTCACGCTGTTTGCGGGCCCGTGCGCGCTCGAGAGCCGGGCGCATGCACTGGAGATGTCGGCGGCACTCAAGGAAATGACTGAAAAGCTCGGCATTGGCCTGATCTACAAGAGCTCATTCGATAAGGCGAACCGCACCAGCCATAGCAGCGCGAGGGGGCTGGGGCTCGACCAAGCGCTCCCCATCTTCGCGGAAATTCGCGAGACGGTCGGCGTTCCCGTCGTGACCGATGTTCATGAGCCTGGCCAATGCGCGGCTGCTGCCCAGGCCGTCGATGTTCTCCAAATTCCGGCGTTTCTATGCCGCCAGTCCGATCTGTTGGCGGCTGCGGCGGAGACCGGCTGTGCGGTGAAGGTCAAGAAGGGACAGTTCCTTGCGCCCTGGGACATGAAGAATGTGGTGGGAAAGGTTTTAGACGCGGGCAACGCCGACATCCTGGTGACAGAGCGGGGCGCAAGCTTCGGTTACAACACCCTGGTGTCGGATATGCGCGCGCTGCCTATTCTCGCCGAGATTGGGTGTCCGGTGGTGTTCGACGCGACCCATTCGGTACAGCAGCCCGGTGGGCAGGGGACATCCAGCGGTGGCGAGCGAAGATATGTTTCCGTGCTGGCCCGCGCCGCAGTCGCGGTTGGCGTTGCCAGCGTCTTTATAGAGACCCACCAAGACCCCGATGCCGCACCCTCGGATGGTCCCAACATGGTGCCGCTCAAGGAACTCGAGGTCCTGCTTGGCGAATTAATTGAAATCGACCAGATCACTAAACGTCGCATGGCCACCAGCGCCTAATCAGATCCGATAAGGCGGTCATTGCCGCTGTCCCATCGCCATAGCGCATCGTTGGTCAAATGGGTGCCGCCGAGCCAGCGGTCGATTTCATTACGGGCCGCGTGATCCTTCTTGCCCGCGAGCACTTGAGCGCCGAATTCGGTCAACCCGACGTCGCTCTTCAAAAAGGCCGCTCGCTCATCGTCGGACCAATCCGGCCGGAACGGCGATCCGGTCAATCCCTCGATCAAGGGTGCTTCCCCATTGGCTAGGCCATCCAGCCAATCCCAAAAACTCCAATCGCCCATAAAGGCTGCTTCCTCGCTTTGCTGGACCGTAGTGAACAGCTCCAACGGGGTCGAAACGCCCTCCTTCATAGCCTCCAAAATCGCGCGCTCGGTTCGCGAGAGCCCGGTACCTGGGTGCGGCAGCTCTTCGAGGCTCCGGCGGATGGCCGCCGCCAAATGGGGCAGGGCGTCGAGCTTGGACGACAACAGAGCCGCCCATTCCTCCGGACTTGGCTGGCGGAATGCCAACCATGCCCGCTTCGCGAGTTCCCGCTGATCGTCGGAGACCGGTGCCTCGAGGGCTTGCAATTCGATCAGGGACTCGAGCGATTGACGCCCAAGAAAATCATCCGCCTGCACCAGCGATAGGCCGTCATCGCGCCGTTGGTCACCAAACCAATCCAACAGCTGGAGCAGTTGAAGCTGGTCGTAGAGATCGTGTTCGAACCAAAGCCCGACGCGGGCAAATTCCCCCTGATGGGCCAAGCCACGGTCACGGGCATCGAACATCGCCTGCAAGTTGGACGGATCGCCCCAGCCTTTGGAGGCCAGGAACTTGACGCGAATATTGGAGAGCTCGGAAAACGAGCTTGTTAATGGAACCGGGCCATCGTGCAAGACATCGCGCCAGGGCAAGACTTCCGTACCCTGAAACGCCTTACGCAGCAGACTCCCCGCCGCATCACCATTTGTGATCAAAAGCGCCGGGCCCGCTGTCATCAGTCGACAGCCCAATCTGCCCAGAAGATAGACCTACAGATTCCCATAGCGATTGACGTCTAGTACGCCGGCTTGAATCGGCATTACGCGCTTCATGTAGTTGAAGAAACTGGCGATCACGTCCCAGAATTCGGGATGGGTGCGGCGAATTCCCCATTTATCCACCACTGCCTCGAATTGGTCAGTATTCTTGATTTTCAGCAGGTCGTTGGCGAACTCATCGATTTCGTGCTCCTCAACTCGGAACGTGAGGTTGGGATAATTTCCCAAGATCTCAGGGTAGATCGTGACCGTGTCTTTCTGGGGCACCAGCGTCTGCGGTGGCGCGAGCAAGAAAGCGACGTTCTTGTGATACCGGTTGCGGGCGATCGAATAAAACAGCGGACGTCCGATCTCCCTGTTGATCCGCAGCAGGGTGAGCTCGGGCAACAGTATCTTGTAGGAAATCGGCTCGTGATTGCGTGCGGCGCTGACCGAAAGCGTCCGCAGCGCTGTGATGATTTTCTCGTTGCCGAAGTCTCTCCATTCCGGCGTCCAGCATTTCTTGCCCTCGCAGCGATTGATGATGTCGGGCGGGCCGCTAATGTCGGCAAACTGCGAAAGCAGTTTTTCCGGAAATTCCTTATTGGGGTCCGAGCTGGTGTATTTGATGGCCGTCGGCGTCGTCAGATCTCCGGTCATATAGCTGAGATGGAATTCGAGCTCGGCTAAGCCCTGGTACCAGCTCTCGCGCAGTGCGGCGCGCTTGTCGGCGGGCAGGAAGCGAAGATAGTTGAGTTCCGCTCCCCTCCGGATCAAATCGAAATAGAGCCGGGTCTGTAGCTGTTCGGAGACATTGCCGAAGACGTTGAAATTGACGACGAGCTCGTAATAGGAGCGCTCCAGCAGCGGGAAATCCATAATCCAACTGGTTTCCGGATAGTTCCCGATAAAACCCGAGACAACGCCCGTGTTATCGAAATGACGGAACACCGTGAGCATGGCGCCCCGGTAGGTTCCACCGCCATTCCAGATGTCCGCCAACGAGGGGCCCTTGGGCTCCGCAGTCGCATATTGCTTCTGCCGCTTCATCACGTAGTTATTGCGCATCTTCTGGTAGCGCGATGTGCCTGATATGATAGCGGTAAGCTCATCGTTGTGCCCCGGCAGGCCGAGCAGCGGTGTCACCGACCGGCGATACTTGGCATCCATTACGTATTGATCGGACTGGGGAGTCTGAAAAACGACCCAAAACTGATCGCGAATGACGTCGGTTGCTACTTCGCCTCGGCAAACCGGCCCTCGGATAAAAGTCCGGATGAAGTACTCGGAGTCGTCCAGCAGATACTGGTACCGAATACGCGCCGGAATCTCGCGGAATGTCTCGAACGGATTTGCTGCGGCTCCATATGTGTAGGCGGGAAGTTTCTTGACCTGCCAATCTGACCCGAAAAACAGCTCCTGGAGTCTCTCGAATTTTGCCTTCCCGAATTGATAGGTGATGTGCGTCTTGCGGACGATGGTGCCCTGATAGGTGCGCAGCCGATAGTAAAAGGGCCCGTCGACCGCGTCGTTTGGCCGGACCGTCGCTACAGGTTTGACCGGCTCCCCAGGCGGCGTATGCGATCGCACCAGCAGGAAGAAGTTACCTCCGTCCCACCTGTCGAAATAGAGATGCGCTAGGAACAGGTGCTCATAAAGATAGCGGGCGACCAGCGCAGTGCGTTTGTCCTTGCGATTGAGGAACTCCTCCCAAACCGAAATCATCTCAGATTCAGCTTCGCTCGGCGCCGCGGGGACCTGGTCCATGGGCGCTCCCTGGTCGAGCCACGACTTTAAGGTCTGGTACTCCTTTGGAGTGAGGCCTGTCGTCGCCATCGGCATGCCCTGCAGGGGCTTGTTCTTCGCATATTTGTCGAATTCGTCTTCCTTCGCGCAGACGTCGGCCCGCTCGAAGCCAAGCAAGATCTTATTGGAGACTCTCTTGTTGGGCGCAAAGCGGTGGCTGTAGCCCAGATCGATCATCCGCGACATCAGCGCTGCCTGGTTGCCACTCTTCTTCAGAACCGAGAAGAAGCCTTTGCGGCGCCATTGTTCTGGGGTCTGGGCGTCGATATATAGCCGCGTCGGCGGGATCGGCGAAAGCCGCTCGGCATTATAGACCTCGACCTTGGACGACCCCCGTTGCGCGCCTTGAGCCGATGTCAGATTGAGCTGGCAGGGCGCGTCATAACAGGCGTGGCAGAGGATGCATTTGTTATCGAATATCGGTTTAATTTGCTTGGTGAACGAAATAGCCGGACCGGGCTCGTTAGCACCAGATGCCTGCGCTTGAGCGCGAGCCGGAAAATTCATAAATATCAGTGAGATAAGCCCGCATATTAACGCGATAACTAAATGACATGCGGTTCCATGCGCTGATGGTGTTCGATGCGGTTGCGCCAAATTGCGCGCGCTGTTCGGATTGGACATGGGCACGGTCCGGTCGTTCGTTGCACTGTGGCGCAGGGCTGCGCCAGGGACACTCGGATGTCCGGGAGCGTCTAGGCCAGATTGCCTGTAAGCGCAATGGCGTCCAGGACCGCGGAATAATGGAAACCGGCCGCGGTCAACACGAAGCCGTGCCAAATGGCGTTCTGATAGGGAAGGCCGCGCCAGTGGTGAAACACGACGCCAAGGGTATAGAGCGTGCCGCCGATGCCGAGCAGGATGAGAACTCGCATGGAGACGGCCGACAGCAATGGATCAAGCGCCAGCAATACCGCCCAGCCTTGGATCAGATACAGAGCCGTTATTGTCCATTGATAACGGTGTGGTAAACGCCGTTGCAGAACAATGCCGATAATCGCCACCGCCCAAACCAGAGCGAGCAGCGAATATCCCCAGACACCGCCCATTTTGACAATCGCGAAAGGGGTATAAGTGCCCGCGATCATGATGAAAATCGCGGATCGGTCGAAGTGGCGCAACACCGCCCTCCAACTCGGAATTCTGATTAGATGATACCCGGCAGAGAAGCTGAAGACGGCTAGCAGGCCCGCCCCATAAATCGCCAGGCTCGCAATCGAAAGCGGCGGCAGATAGATAGCCGCCACGACCATCAACGCGGTTACCGCGCTAATGCTGGCTGCTACGCCGATCACGTGAATGCAGGCGTCAGCAATCAATTCGCTAGCGCTATAGGTTGGAGAATTGCCGATGTCTCCCAAAATCATTCCTCTCAACCAGGCACCAGCACTCGGCGCATTCCGGCACGTGACAATGGCATAGTTAAGACCGCCCTTGGGATGATGCTAGCCCCGCCCCCGATAGGGCGCCACGCCCGGATCGGGCAGCCAGACGCCATCGGGCAGGGTGCCCCATTGCCAAAACACGTCGATCGGGATGCCGCCGCGCGGGTACCAATAGCCGCCGATCCGAAGCCATTTAGGCTCGATTTCACTCACGATGCGCTTGCCGATTCCGACCGTGCAGTCTTCGTGAAATGCGCCGTGATTGCGGAACGAACCCAGATAGAGCTTTAGGGATTTCGATTCCAACAGCCAATCGCCGGGCGCGTAATCGATCACGAGATGGGCGAAATCGGGCTGCCCCGTTACCGGGCAAATGCTGGTGAATTCGGGGCAGGTGAAACGCGTGACGTAGACGGTATCCTTTTGGGGATTGGGAACCCTGTCGAGCTGGGCTTGGTCGGGAGAGGCGGGAGCCTCACTCTTGCGTCCCAGCTGCAATTGATCCTTGGCTTTCTTTGCCATCGTGCGAAGTCCTGCGATTAGGCGCCGGACTCGTTCGGGCCGGAATAAATGCAGCCCTCGCGGCAGGTATCGCGAAAAATCGCGATCTCGGCGAGGCCGGGCAGCTCGTTGTGAAGCCGCCCCCAGAGCCATCTGGCGATGTATTCCATCGTTGGGTTGTCCAGCCCCTCCACGTCGTCATTGAGAAACTTGTGATCGAGTTCGCCGTGCACATCCTTGAGAATCAGTTCGATATCCTCGAAGGGCGCAATCAGGCCGCTGGTTTCATCGGGCGAGCCCTGAAGCGTGACGCGAACCCGGTATGAGTGACCGTGGATCCTGCGATACGGACTCGTTTCAGGCGCACCCGGCATGAAATGGGCGGCTTCGAATACGAACTCTTTATAGATGCGCATGGCGGCTGTTTAGGGGATTTCCGGGTGCAACGCCAGGGCTCCAATGGCCCATTGCCGGGCGGGGCGGATCGGACCCCTAGGGAATGCCCAGAAGTTTGTGGGTTTGCAAGCTGAGGCGCCAATTGGGGTGCTGGCGGCAATAGTCGATCGCGGCGGACGTGTTGGCGTCGCGCGCTTCGCCATCCATAGGCTGCAGGAAGAAGTGGCGAAACTCGAGCTGCTCGAATCGTTCCGGCCTGGCATCGGATTGCGGATAGACCAGCTTCAACTCCTCACCCCAGGTCTGCACTACCGGAGCCTCGGCCTTGGGGCTTACGCAAATCCAGTCGATCGCCCGGGGAACTGCGATGGTTCCGTTGGTTTCTATGGCGATCTCGAAGCCGCGGGCATGCAGCGCCGCAATCAGCGCTTCATCGACCTGCAACATCGGTTCGCCGCCGGTGAGCACGATAAACCGCCCGCCACCGTCGCCCGGCCAGACGGAGAGGCAGGCTTTGGCCAAGGCGTCCGCTCGCTCGAATTTGCCGCCCCCCGGGCCATCAGTCCCGACGAATTCGGTGTCGCAAAACTTGCAGACCGCACTTTCCCGGTCGGCCTCGCGGCCTGACCATAGATTGCAGCCCGCGAACCGGCAGAAAACCGCGGGGCGGCCCGTTTGAGCCCCTTCGCCTTGCAGCGTCGAATAGATTTCCTTGACCGAATACATGGACGGTTTCGTTCTAGGCCGATCGGAATCGGATTTATCCGGCAGCAGTGCTCGCGGTCTGGGTCTTTTGCCACTCGGCGTAGCCCTGGGCGCGTAGTTCGCAGGCCGGGCAGTCGCCGCAGCCATAACCCCAATCGTGGCGTTTGTCCCGCACCCCCTTATAGCAGGTATGGGTGTGCTCCAAGATCAGTTCGACCAGATCCGGCCCACCTAACTCATCCGCAAGTGCCCAAGTCTCGGCCTTGGTCAGCCACATCAATGGCGTCTCGATTTGGAAGTCGGCCTCGGTGCCGAGCCGAATGGCCTTGGCAAGGGCTTGCAAAGTTTCGTCCCGGCAGTCGGGGTAGCCTGAAAAATCGGTCTCGCACATGCCGCCGACCAGAACTCTTAGCCCACGGCGATACGCGATCGCCGCTGCATAGATGAAGAACAGCAGATTGCGTCCAGGCACAAAAGTATTCGGGAGGCCGCTCTCGGAGATTTCGATTTCGGAGTCGCGGGTCAACGCCGTATCGCTCAGCTGACCGAGCGTCGTCAGCTTCAGCAAATGGTCGGGGCCCAGCTTCTTGCCCCATTGGGGAAAGCGCTTGGGCAGTTCCTTTAGGATTCGCGACCGGCATTCGAGTTCGATTTCGTGGCGCTGGCCATAGTCGAAGCCCACCGTCTCCACATAGGCGTAGTGCTCCAGTGCCCAGGCCAGGCACACGGTGGAATCCTGTCCGCCGGAGGCAAGCAGCAATGCGCCTTGATCGCTCACTGATCCATTCACTACGAACGTGGCCTTTCACCCATGGCCCGGGTCGGCTATGTACGAGCCCCGCAGTTTTGCATGCCCATCCTTCACGCAGCAATATTGGCCGACAAACGAGGCTCTCCAGTGAGCGCTATTACAGATATTAAGGGCCGGGAAATCCTCGACAGCCGCGGAAACCCTACCGTGGAGGTGGATGTTTGGCTGGAGGGCGGTGCCATGGGACGCGCCGCGGTGCCATCAGGCGCCTCGACAGGCGCGCATGAGGCCCATGAACTTCGCGACGGCGGTCCCCGCCACCAGGGCAAGGGCGTTGAGCAGGCGGTCGCCTTCGTCATGGGCGAGATCCGCGAGGCACTGATCGGCGCCGATGCAAACGATCAGCGGGCCATCGATAAAGCGCTTTGCGAGCTCGACGGCACCGAGAACAAGCGCCGGCTGGGCGCCAATGCGATCCTGGGCGTCTCATTGGCGGCCGCAAAGGCGGCGGCGCAGGCCGCGGACAAATCTCTGTTCCATCATATTGGTGGCACGGACGCCCATCTGCTGCCCGTTCCGATGATGAACATCATCAATGGCGGCGTCCATGCGGACAATCAAATCGATATTCAGGAATTCATGATTATGCCGGTCGGGGCGGAGACCTGCCGCGACGCAATCCGCATTGGCGCCGAGATATTTCACACCTTGAAGAAGGCGCTGGGCGAGGCTGGTCACAACACCAATGTGGGCGACGAGGGCGGTTTCGCCCCGAATTTGGCCTCTGCCGAGATGGCGCTCGATTTTATCATGGGCGCGATTGAGGGCGCCGGTTACAGACCCGGCGACGACGTTTATCTGGCGTTGGATGCGGCTTCCACGGAGTTTTACCGCGATGGCGTCTACGACCTGGCGGGCGAGGGGAAGCGCCTCGAAGGCGAGGCCATGGTCGCCTACTACACAGATCTCTTGGGCCGTTATCCGATAATCTCGATCGAGGACGGCATGGCGGAGGATGACTGGCCCGCTTGGAAGGCCCTGACGCAGGCGCTCGGCCACCGCTGCCAGCTTGTTGGAGACGATCTCTTCGTCACCAACACCACCCGTCTCAAGAGGGGCATCGACGAGGGCATCGCAAATGCGATTCTTGTGAAGGTCAATCAGATCGGCACGTTGAGCGAGACGTTGGACGCCATCACCATGGCGCAGGGGGCAGATTTTGCCACCGTGATCTCGCATCGTTCCGGCGAGACCGAGGACGCGACCATTGCCGATCTCGCGGTCGCTATCAACGCCGGCCAGATCAAGACTGGATCGCTGTCGCGCTCGGACCGCCTGGCGAAATACAATCAGCTCATTCGGATCGAAGAGCAGCTCGGCGATAGGGCACGCTACGCCGGCAGAAGCATCCTTCCCGTAGCGCAATAACTTCTGCTTAAGACGCTGGCCTTAGGATTTGCCCTCGCATTGATGGGGTAATCCCAGAGTAGAGCTGAAGGCATTCCTGCCCATGCGCCTGCGTCGCTTCATATTCTTTCTGGTCTGCTCAGGCCTGATTGGCTATTTCGGCTACCATCTCGTGGTCGGAAATCACGGCCTCAAGTCCCGCGCAGAACTGCAAAAGCAAGTCGCCGCCCTGCAAGGTGAACTGGACGGACTCAAGGCCGTGCGCAAGCGCATCGAGCGGGACGTCGACCTGATGCGGGCCGACCGCCTGGACCCGGATATGCTTGACGAGCGGGCTCGCGCGATACTGAATTTTGCCCATCCCGACGACATCGTGATCCCCGATACCAAACGATCGGCCACCGGCGCGGTTCCCCGGCTGTGACCACCGGTCGCGCCCGGCGCGGTTCGATTAATCGATCTATTTCAATAATTTAGACTAGTTCTGGCTAGTTATTGCCAGTCTGGCATATCGCCCACAACTCGTGTAACTTGCAGTATCTGCGAGGCATCAGGGAGGCCTTATGTCTGTTTCCGACCCCTCGGGCAGCAATCCGAAGTTTGCGTCCGCCGACCCCATGGCGGCTGAGGTTTCCAGCCTTGGAGAGGCCACGGATTCGTCTGGCGGCTCGGATGAATTGGCCTCTGCCCTGAGCCCCGATCAGGAAATCGACGCCTTCCGGGAAATGCTTCTGATCCGCCGTTTCGAGGAGAAGGCGGGCCAGCTTTACGGCATGGGTCTGATCGGCGGCTTCTGCCATCTCTATATCGGCCAGGAGGCAATCGTCGTTGGCATGAAACTGACCATCGGCGAGGGCGACCAGATGATCACCGCCTATCGCGACCATGGCCACATGCTGGCCTGCGGCATGGATCCCAAGGGCATCATGGCGGAACTCACCGGACGGCGGGGCGGCTACTCCAAGGGTAAGGGCGGCTCCATGCACATGTTTTCGCTGGAGCAGAATTTCTTTGGCGGTCACGGCATTGTGGGCGCTCCCGCGCCGCTTGGAACCGGGCTCGCATTCGCCAACAAATATCGCGACAACGGCAAGGTTTGCCTGACCTTTTTCGGCGACGGCGCGGCCAATCAAGGCCAGGTCTACGAAGCCTTCAATATGGCGGAGCTCTGGAAACTGCCGGTCGTCTATGTGATCGAGAACAACCAGTACGGCATGGGCACCCATATTGCCCGCTCATCTTCCACCACCGACCTGTCGCAACGCGGCTTGAGCTTCGGAATTCCGGGCGTGCAGGTCGACGGCATGGATGTCCGCGCCGTGAAGGCCGCGGGCGAAAGTGCGGTGGATTTCGTTCGAGACGGCAACGGGCCGTTCATCCTAGAGATGCTGACCTATCGCTATCGCGGTCATTCTATGTCCGATCCCGCCAAGTACCGGAGCCGGGATGAGGTCAAGAAAGTCCGCGAGGAACACGACCCAATCGAGCAGGTCCGTGTCCGCCTGATCGAAGCTGGTCAGGCCAGCGAAGAGAGCCTCAAGGAAATCGACAAAGACGTTCGGGCCATCGTCAATGAGGCCGCCGAATTCGCTCAAAGCGACCCCGAACCAGTCGCCTCCGAACTCTATACGGACGTCCTAGTGAAAACCTGACCTGGCAACAATCCCGCCCCAGCCTTCCTGCCACGCGAAAGTCCGAGTCACCTAGATGCCAAACGATATCCTGATGCCAGCCCTGTCGCCCACCATGGAGGAGGGCACGCTTCTCAAATGGCTGGTCAAGGAGGGTGATGAGGTCCAGGCCGGCGATGTAATCGCCGAAATCGAGACCGATAAGGCCACCATGGAGGTCGAAGCGGTCGATGACGGCACGATAGCGAAAATCCTGATTGGCGAGGGCACCGAAGGCGTGCTGGTCAACACGCCGATTGCCGTGGTCGCCTTAGAGGGTGAGGATGCAAGCGCTGCCGCTGCCGCGCCGCCCGAGCCGCAAGCGCAGGCCACTGTCTCGCCCGAACCCCAGATCCAGATCGTGTCAGATAGCATTGAACCCGCCGCCGCTGCGCCAGAAGCGCGGGCAGAGGACGCCGGTTCTTCGCTCGGTAATGGCGAGCCCGAACCGGTCGCGGACGGCCCAACCAAAATGCTCACCGTTCGCGAGGCGCTGCGCGACGCCATGGCCGAAGAAATGCGCGCGGATGAAGATGTGTTCCTGATGGGCGAGGAGGTTGCGGAGTATCAGGGCGCTTACAAGGTAAGTCAGGGCTTGCTGGAGGAGTTCGGCGCCCGTCGCGTCGTCGATACACCGATCACCGAATATGGCTTCACCGGTATCGGCGTTGGTGCCGCCTTTGCAGGGCTTAGACCTATTGTCGAGTTCATGACCTGGAATTTCGCCATGCAGGCGATCGACCACATCGTGAACTCCGCGGGCAAGACCCTCTACATGTCGGGCGGGCAGCTGCAGTGCCCAATCGTATTCCGGGGACCCAACGGTGCCGCGGCCCGTGTGGCGGCCCAGCACAGCCAATGTTATTCGGCCTGGTACTCCCACGTACCGGGCCTCAAGGTAATCGCGCCCTATTCCGCAGCCGACGCCAAGGGCCTGTTAAAGGCCGCGATCCGCGATCCCAATCCTGTGGTTTGCCTGGAAAACGAGATCCTTTACGGCCAGAGCTTCGATGTGCCCGAGCAAGATGACTGGATGGTGCCGATCGGCAAGGCCAAAGTGGTGCGTGAGGGAAATAGCGCGACGCTGGTCTCATTTTCCCGCGGCATGACTTATGCCCTGAACGCGGCCGATGAGCTGGCCGAAGAGGGCATCGATGTGGAAGTGATCGACCTTCGCTCGCTGCGCCCGCTGGACATGGCAACCGTGCTGGAGTCGGTAAAGAAGACCAACCGGATCGTCACGGTGGAGGAATCTTGGCCGGTTTGTTCGATCGGATCGGAAATCTGTGCCCAGGTCACCGCGCAGGCCTTCGATTATCTGGACGCGCCTCCCACCCAGGTCTCCGGCGCCGACGTGCCAATGCCCTATGCGGCGAACCTGGAGGATTTGGCTTTGCCAAGCGTCCAGCAGGTCACCAAGGCCGTCAAAGACGTCTGTTATGCGAACTAACCTGCATCCAACTCCCCGTCCAACGATGGTTGCCTTATGCCGATTCCCATTTTGATGCCCGCGCTTTCACCCACCATGGAGGAGGGCACGCTCCTCAAATGGCTGGTCAGTGAGGGCGACAAGGTCGAAGCGGGCGACGTGATCGCCGAAATCGAAACCGACAAGGCCACAATGGAGGTCGAGGCGGTGGACGAGGGAACAATCGGCAAGCTGCTGATGGGCGAGGGGACCGAACACATCGCCGTCAATAAACCGATTGCGCTGATCCTCGAAGAGGGCGAGGACGACACTGCGGTCTCCAACTTTGAGGCGGATGCCCCGCCGCAGCCGGCCGCGGCCCGGCCGGAACCAGAGCTTGTTGTCGCGGCAACGGCCATAGAGGAGACCGCCGCGAAACCCCCGCCCAGCATTGAGGCGTCGGCATCTGAGGCTCCTGCCGCGGCGCCCCGAAGCAATGGCCAGGGCGGCGCGCCATTCGCGAGCCCGCTCGCGCGGCGCTTGGCCAGGGAGAATAAATTAGACCTAGCTGCGATTACCGGCTCAGGCCCCCATGGCCGGATCGTGCGCCGGGATATCGAACAGGCGATTGCCCAAGGTGTGGCACCTGTGGCTCCCGCACCGAGCGTAGGCCAGGTGATGCCGGCCCAGGGTCAACCGCCGGCACCGCCTGCCATGTCGGACGAAGCGATCCTGGCGCTCTACGAGCCCGGAACCTACGAAGTCGTGCCGATAGACAAAATGCGGCGGATCATTGCGACGAGGCTCACCCAGGCCAAACTCTCGATCCCGCATTTCCGGCTGGAGGTCGATTGCGAGATCGATGCTTTATTGGCGGCCCGCAAGCGGCTTAATGCGATGTCTCCGGCGGAGGGGCCGAAGAGCTTCAGGATCAGCGTCAACGACATGATCATCAAGGCGATGGCCATGGCGCTGCAAAAAGTGCCCGCCGCCAACGCCACCTGGACCGAGCAGGGCATCCTGCGCCACAAGGGTTCGGATATCGGGGTCGCGGTCGCGATCGAGGGTGGTCTGTTCACCCCCGTGATACGCCACGCCGAGATAAAGAGCCTTTCCGAGATTTCCAACGAAATGCGGGATTTGGCGGGGCGTGCTAGGGAGCGGCGTTTGGCGCCCCACGAATATCAGGGTGGCACCACCGCGATCTCCAATCTCGGCATGATGGGCATCAAGAGCTTCGATGCGGTCATCAACCCGCCCCAGGCCACGATCCTTGCCGTGGGGGCGGGCCAGCGCCAGCCAGTGGTTGAAGGCGACGAGATCCGGATCGCCACCATTATGAGCTGCACCTTGGCGTGCGATCACCGGGTGGTCGACGGTGCGCTCGGCGCCGAACTGCTTGGCGCTTTCAAGGAATTCATCGAAGAGCCGGTGACCATGCTGGTCTGACCGCCAGCGGGTAAGAACAGACATGGTTGCGAATTGGAGGCCCGATGTCCGAAACGTCCTTTGATTTTGCGGTGATTGGCGCCGGGCCTGGCGGCTATGTGGCCGCGATCAGGGCCGCGCAGCTCGGCTTCAAGACAGTCATCATCGAACGCGAACATCTTGGCGGCATTTGTCTCAACTGGGGCTGCATCCCGACCAAGGCGCTGTTGCGCACGTCCGAGCTCTTTCACACGTTAAACAATGCCGAGCAATTTGGTTTATCTATCAAAGAGATAAACTTTGATATTGAGAAAATAGTGGAGCGATCGCGCAAGGTAGCGGGACGCCTCGCGAGCGGCGTCGCCTATCTGATGAAAAAGAACAAGATTGAGGTGGTCGACGGTGAAGCCAGGCTCAAGGGTGGCGGGGTGATTGGCGTGCGGGGCAAGGAGGGCGAAGAGCTTCCTGATATCCAAGCCAAGCACATCTTGATTGCCACAGGTGCCCGGGCCAAGACCTTGCCGGGTCTCGAGCCCGACGGCGATCTGATCTGGACCTATCGGGAAGCGATGGTGCCCCCCGCCATGCCGGGCTCACTGTTGGTGGTCGGCTCCGGCGCGATCGGCATCGAATTCGCGAGTTTTTACGGGACACTCGGCAGCGAGGTCACGGTGGTCGAAGTTCTTGACCGGATCTTGCCGGTCGAGGACGAGGAGGTCTCGGCTTTCGCGCAAAAGGCCTTCGAAAAGCAGGGCATGACGATATTGACCAGTACCACGGTCGAGTCGCTGGAGCCGGGGGTGGGCGAGGTTAGGGCCCGCCTTATGGGATCGGATGGCACGGCACGCGAGCACACCGTCGACCGCGTGATCCTGGCGATTGGCATCACCGGCAATGTGGAGGGGCTGGGCCTCGAAGAACTCGGCATTGAGGTCGACAAAGGCCACATCGTGATTGACGAGTGGTGCCGCACGGACGCAGACGGCGTTTATGCAATTGGAGACGTGGTCGGGCCGCCATGGCTGGCCCACAAGGCGAGCCATGAGGGCGTTATTTGCGTTGAACGGATCGCGGGCCTCAACAACGTCCATCCGCTCGATAGATCACGGATTCCGGGCTGCACCTATTGCGCCCCGCAGGTCGCGAGCATCGGACTAACCGAGGCCGCCGCAATCGAGGCGGGCCATCAGATCAAGGTGGGGCGGTTCCCCTATCAGGCCAATGGCAAGGCGATTGCGATGGGCGATACGGAGGGTTTCGTGAAAACCGTGTTCGACGCTGAGACCGGCGAGCTTCTGGGCGCTCATATGATCGGAGCGGAAGTGACCGAACTGATCCAGGGATTCAGCGTTGCCAAGACCCTGGAAACCACCGAGGCTGAGCTGATCGAGAGCATTTTTCCCCATCCGACGCTATCGGAGACCATGCACGAAGCCGTGCTGGACGCCTATGGTCGGGCGCTGCATATCTAGAAATTCTGGGACAAACGTCCAAATACTGGTGAGAGAGGAATGAAAAATGGAACCATTAGGACTTTTTGGATTCCTGATTGTCGGCCTGATCGCGGGCTACATCGCGGAAAAAGTGACTGGCAGCGACCACGGACTCCTGACCAATCTGGTGGTCGGCGTAATCGGAGCCTTTGTCGGCGGCTTCATCGCCAGCCTGCTCGGTATCCAAATCTTCGGATTCCTGGGCGCATTGCTGATTGCCACCGCAGGCGCCGTGCTGTTCCTTTACGTTTGGCGCATGATTCGTGGGCGATGATTCGGGTCTGAATGACAACTTTGCTGGATACGCTCGCCAAGCCTGCCGGTGAGGCGCGCCCGCGCCACCCCGAAAAGGCTGGCCGGCCGGACACGCCGATTCAGCGCAAACCGCCCTGGATCCGCGTGAAAGCGCCGGGATCGCCCGTTTATCATGAGACGCGGGCGATCATGCGGGAGAACAATCTCCATACCGTCTGCGAAGAGGCGGCGTGCCCGAATATCGGCGAGTGCTGGTCCAAGAAGCACGCGACCATGATGATCATGGGCGATACCTGCACGCGTGCCTGCGCCTTCTGCAATGTACGCACCGGATTGCCGGGACCGCTGGATCCCCACGAGCCGGACAATGTGGGCCGGGCGGTCGCACTGCTCGGCCTCGAGCATGTGGTGATCACCTCCGTCGACCGCGATGATCTGAAGGATGGTGGGGCAGCCCATTTCGCCGCCGTAATCGGCGCCACCAGGACGCAAGCTCCCGCCACGACCATCGAAGTCTTGACGCCCGATTTCTTGAGAAAGGACGGTGCGTTAGAGTTCGTGATTGAAGCGAAACCTGACGTCTTCAATCACAATCTGGAAACCGTGCCCTCGCTCTACCGGACCATCCGGCCGGGTGCGCGTTACTTCCACTCCCTGCGGCTGCTGCAGCGCGCCAAGGAATTGGATTCAGACCTCTTCACCAAATCCGGGATCATGGTGGGATTGGGAGAGAAGCGCGACGAAGTGCTTCAGGTGATGGACGATCTGCGTTCGGCGGACGTGGATTTTCTGACAATCGGTCAATATCTGCAGCCGACCCGGAAGCACGCCGCGGTCGATCGTTTCGTGACGCCGGAAGAGTTCGAGGAATTCAAGCGAACGGCATACGCCAAGGGTTTCGCGATGGTGGCATCCAGTCCGTTGACGCGGTCCTCCTATCACGCGGGCGAAGACTTCGCCCGACTCCGGGCCGCGCGACGCAAAGCTCCGACTGGCGCATGAACACCTTCCACGTCACCCACCGGGTCCATCACCGGGCCGAGGATATGTACGATCTGGTGGCGGCGGTGGAGGACTACCCGAAATTCGTGCCGCTCTGCACCGAACTCAAGGTGCGCTCGCGCGAGCATCACGGCACCCATGACGTACTGATCGCCGACATGACGGCCGCTTACAAGTTCATCCACGAGACATTTACGAGCAAGGTGACGCTCGATCCCCGGGCGTCGCAAATCCTGGTGGAGTATTTGGATGGGCCGTTCCGCCACATGGAGAACCGCTGGCGGTTTCGCAAAGTGGACGAGGGGAGTTGCGACGTGGATTTCTACATCGCCTACGAATTTCACTCCCGTGCCCTGCAGCTGCTGATGGGCGCGATGTTCGACAAGGCGTTCCGCAAGTTCGTCGACGCATTCGAGGCCCGCGCCGATGTGGTCTATGGGATGCCGGGAGCGGGTTCGCACCCGACGGTCCAGGCCACGTAGCCCGATCCTTCAGTCGCGCCTTCTCAGACCAGAGAATCCAGCAACACGAACGCTTGGGCTACGCTGAGACGCCTGATCTCATTGCGGCCCAAGTCTCCAAACTCGCACTGCTCATGCAGCAGCTTGTTGCCACGGGCCGCGGCAAAGTGGACCAGTCCGACCGGTTTTTCCGGTGTGCCACCGCCGGGCCCCGCAACGCCGGTCACGGAGACGGAGAGCTGGGCGTCGGCTGCAGCGAGCGCACCGACGGCCATGGCGCGGGCAACTTCCTCGCTCACGGCACCGTGTCGGTCGATCAGGCCCTTGGGCACGCCAAGCAGCTCTTTCTTGGCATCGTTGGAATAGGTGACGAGGCCGCGCTCGAAGACATCCGATGAGCCCGCGACTTCCGTGAGCATGGTGGCGATCATGCCGCCGGTGCAGGATTCCGCCGTCACGATCTTAAGACCGCCATCGCGGCAGCGATCGATCAGTGCCGCGGCGCCGGCTATCAATTCGGATTCGCTGGGGACCGGCATGCTCAGGGCAGCCACACGCTGGCGCTGGCCTGTGCGGCGATGCCTTCCGCTCTGCCGGTGTATCCCAAGCCCTCGGTGGTGGTCGCCTTGACGCTGACCCGATCCAGGGTAAGGCCCAGGATCTCGGCAATCTTTTCGCGCATTGTTTGCCGATGTGGTCCGATTCTGGGCGCTTCGCAGATCAATGTTACGTCCACATTGGCGATGCGGCCGCCCCGTGACGCGATCCGCTCGGCTGCGTCCTTGAGGAATACGTCCGACGCCGCTCCCTGCCATTTCGGATCCGAGGGCGAGAAGTGCAGGCCGATATCGCCATCGCCGATGGCCCCGAGCAGGGCATCGGTGAGAGCATGGAGGCCGACATCGGCGTCGGAGTGGCCCCTAAGTCCCTGGTCGTGGGGAACGCGAACACCGCAAAGCATCAGGTGATCGCCAGCCTCAAATCGATGCGTATCGGTACCATGGCCGGCGCGCCATTCCCCGCCCGAGCTGCCGCCGCCTGAAAGTTGGTGCTCGGCAATCGCAAAATCCTCAGCGGTGGTGAGCTTGACGTTCGAGGCCGCCCCTTCGACCACCCTGACATCGAGTCCGTGCCATTCGGCGACTTGAGCGTCGTCGGTGAAGTCGGCCTTGCCCTTGGCTATTGCAGCTTCATGAGCCTCACAAATCTTGTCGTAGCGAAAGCCTTGCGGCGTTTGCGCGCGCCAAAGGTTCTCACGTTTCAGCGTTTCGACCACATGCCCATCCTCGGCCCGCTTCAGCGTATCGGCGAGGCCGACCGCGGGCAGGGCGCCTTCTGCGGATTTGAGAGCGCCTATGACGCGGTCGATGATTTCGACTGTTACGAATGGTCTGACGGCGTCATGGATCAGCACGCTTTCGGGTGCCGCCGGGCCGATCGCCTCCAGGCCGGCGCGTACCGAGTCTTGTCGGGTCGCGCCCCCGATAACAGGCTGCTCCAACCGATCCTCGAATACCGAGCTGGCCTGATCGTAGAGCTCGCGGTCTTGCCCATGAATGACAGTCACGATCGGACCTATCCCGGGATGACCGCCAAAGACGCCAAGCGTGCGTTCCAGCACCGACTGGCCGCCGAGCGGCCAGTACTGTTTGGGCGGGCCGTCTCCGCCTGCACGCGTCCCGCGGCCAGCTGCTACGATGATCACCGCGGTTTGCACTGCCTTCTTGTCTCCTGTTCAATTCCCAGTTCAAGCAACCGGCGCGAGCTTAGTCCCGGCACCTGGCCTTGCCAATCACCGGAATCTTGCGTTCGTCGCACTTTCGGCATACTCTGCCTAAGATGAATGCACTTATAAATGGTGCCTAGAAATTAGTCATATTCCGCCGCGAGGGAGATCGCAACTGGCGACGGCTTCACGAGAATCTCTGCAAATCGGGCGAATTTCCCTGCGCAATGCCGTATTGCTTGCGCCGATGTCGGGCGTCACCGACCTGCCGTTCCGCCAGCTGGCATATCGGCTGGGAGCGGGGCTGGTCGTCACTGAAATGGTGGCGAGCGAGGATTTGGTGAAGGGACGGCCCGACGTGCTGCGCCGCGCGGAGGGGCATGATTTATCTCCATATGTGGTCCAGCTTTCGGGCCGCGAAGCCCGCTGGATGGCCCGGGGTGCACGGATGGCCGCGGATCACGGCGCCGACATCATC
>Ga0315336_1002225_pt1 | contig 31034 bp, 24 predicted proteins | sample ASW5metaG_FD_204512 | JGI IMG/M metagenome (GOLD analysis project Ga0315336, IMG submission 204512) | Ammonia-oxidizing marine archaeal communities from Monterey Bay, California, United States - ASW #5 | ecosystem: Environmental > Aquatic > Marine > Intertidal zone | place: USA: California...
CGAGATCGCGGTTTACGATGGGGGTGTATCTGGCCGCTCTGTGTGTATCCGCCTATTCCGTGTGGTTGTGTCAGAACGCTCCCTGGTCCATTAACGAAGAATGGACGGTACGGTTGTTTGGCGAAATTACCTGGTGAAACGCAAATAATTCATCAAAATAGGTGCCAAACCTTCACTTTGTGTCAACTATTGCTGTTTTCGTCTGTGATTTGTTATACTTAACGTTCGTTAAGTATAAGGTGACTTCATGGCAACCGTCCGAAAAAACAATCTCAATACGACCAAGGAAGCATTGATCTTACATGCGATGCATTTATTCGCCCAGAAGGGGTACGAAGGCGCCTCGATTCGGGAAATCATAGAAAAGACGGGCGTGACGCGCCCGGTGGTCTACTATTATTTCAAAAATAAGGAAGACTTATTTTGTCAGTTGGTCGAATCGCTATTCGAGGAATCTGAAAAAAATTTGAACGATATTTACGATAACCAAGTCGGATGTCGTGAGCGGTTGACGGCCCTGATTCACAGCACTTTTGAAAAGGCACAGGACCAGCCGGTCGGAGTTCGTTTTATCATGCGGTTCTACATGGCGCCCCCTGATGGTGAAATGCGTGTGGATAAAGAGTTGTTTGTTCAAAAACGTGCTGAAATTTTAACGAAAATCATGCAGGAAGGGTTGGACGCGGGGGAATTGTCTGGAAATGACGCAGCAACCCTCGCTGTTTTCTTTTTTTCGTTGATGGATATGCAAATTCTCGCTATGGCCCGGAAGGATGAACATCAGCTCACCGAAGAGTTGGCCGATGGGATAATCGATTTCTTTTTCAAAGGCGCCAACGTTTAGGCGTAAAGCATAGAAGGTATTAAAGGTCATGAAAAAAATCATTGCAACAGGTCTCATGTGTGTCCTAATCGTAGGGGGGGCAGCGGCGTTTTTGGTTGCCGTATTCAAAATACGGGGCATGGAACCAGAGCAGGATAATTCGGTTGAGAAAAAAATTCCCTTGGTAGCCGTCGAAGTCCTTGTTCCGAAAAATGTTCAAGACCGATTCGTGCTTTCTGGAGTCGCGAGCCCTTGGGAGGAACGAGAAATCAGTTCCGAGGTGTCGGGGAAAATCGAATGGCAGGGCGTTGACGAAGGGGATGTGATTCAATCCGATTCGGAATTGATACGGATCAACACGACGTCAATCCGAGCACGGCACGCACTTTCGTTCACGGAACTGAAGCTGGCACAACAGGAGTTTGACCGAGTCGCTAAATTAAACAAGGAAGGCATCAGCTCGCCTCAGGAATACGACAAAGCGGCCACTGATCTGGAAGCGTCGAAATCCAGGGTGCGTCTCATCGAAATCGAATTGGAACAAAGCGTGATTCAATCTGAGATTTCCGGCGTGATTGACACGTTGTACCACGAATCCGGGGAGTTCGTTTCCGTGGGAATGCCCCTGGCCAAAGTCGTTCAGGTCAATCAGTTGAAAGTCATTTTGGGATTGCCTGAGCGAGACGTCATTCATTGTGAACCCGGGGAAAAAGTGGGTGTCCTTTTTGACGCCTATCCTGACAAAGACATCATCGGAACGATTCATAAAGTGGCTACGACCGCGGAATATGCCACACGTACTTTTGCCACAGAAATCCATATCGATAACCAATGGGGATTCTTCAAACCCGGAATGATCGCGCGGGCTTTGTTGGTGCGAAAGGAATATCCGAACGCGTTGACGGTTCCTCTTTTTTCGATCATGTCGTCGGACGAGGAACGTTACGTATTTGTGTTAGAGGAAGATCGCGCGATTAAAAGAACAATAGAAGTGGGTTTTTTCCAACGCGGAAGCGTGTTGGTTGCCTCGGGGTTGCAGCCGGGCGAAAAAGTGATCGTGAGTGGTCAGCGCGATTTACGCGATGGCCAGAAAATTCGTGTCACCACGGAACATGAATAGAAGATAACACGATGATTATTACCGATTTTGCCATTGATAGAAGAACCACAGTCGTGGTCCTGTTGTTGCTCATCCTTGTCGTAGGGGTGGTGACGTATACGACCTTACCCAGAGAATCTGAGCCGGAAGTGGTCATCCCGATCGCTATGGTGTCGGTCGTGTACGAAGGTGTTTCCCCGGAAGATATGGAAACCTTAGTGACGATGCCCATTGAGCGAAAGTTGACGGGGATATCGGGTGTAAAAGAAATGAAGTCCACGAGCCGGGAAGGAATGTCCACGGTCATCGTTGAATTCGAACCAGACGTCGATGTAGATAACGCGGTTCAAAAAGTGAAGGACAAGGTTGACCAGGCGAAACCTGATTTGCCGGATGAGGTTGAAGAACCCATCATCAGCGATGTGAACAGTGCAGAGTCCCCGATTATTTTCGTCAATATCACGGGACCTCTCGGGTTGATGGAGCTGAGTAAACTGGCCGAAGAATTGGAAGATCGCGTTGAAGCACTGCCCGGAATAATGGAAGTAGAGATCCTGGGAGATATTGAGCGGGAAATTCACATTATTGTAGATCCGGTACGGTTGGCTCACTACGGTGTGAGCCTTGCCGATCTCGTTCAGATTACTCAGACCGAAAATGTCAACACGCCTGCCGGTTCCATGGATGTGGGGGAAGCCAAATATTTAATGCGGGTTCCCAGCGAAATTACGTCGCCGGATGAATTGCAAAACCTGGTCGTGAAACGAGGAGAGACCGGAATCGTCTACATGCGAGATCTCGCGTTGATACAGGACGGCTTTAAAGAACCGCTCAGTTATTCGCGTCTTGACGGGATGACGTCTGTCACATTGGTGGCGTCGAAACGAGCCGGCGTAAATATCATTAAGGTCGCCGACAACGTCAAAGAAATTTTAAAAAAAGAACAGGCGAATCTACCGGAAGGTGTTTCGCTCAATATTACTCTGGACGAATCGGAGCGCATTCGTCAAATGGTGCACCAACTCGAAAACAGTATATTGACTGGGCTTGTTTTAGTCTTAATTGTTATTTTCGCGTTCCTTGGTTTTTCCAATGCGGTGTTTGTAGCGTTAGCCATCCCTGTTTCGATGTTGATCGCATTCATATTCATGTCCGGAGTTGGCATCACGCTGAACATGGTTTCCTTGTTCAGCCTCATGGTTGCCTTGGGGATGTTGGTGGACAATGGTATCGTTGTGGTGGAGAATATTCACCGTCATGCACAGAGCGGTCTTACGAGAGTTGCGGCCGCGAAAAAAGGTGCGGCGGAAGTGGCGTGGCCTATCATCGGCTCCACGATGACGACCGTAGCCGCGTTTTTTCCAATGATCTTCTGGCCCGGCATGATGGGTCGGTTTATGAATTTGTTACCCAAGACGGTGATTATTACTTTAATGGGATCGCTGTTCGTCGGGTTGGTTGTGAATCCGGCGTTGGCTTCGGTTTTCACGCGCGTCGGACACACGAAGCCCGCGTTGCGTGAATATAACTGGCCTGCTTCCTGGATCATCGGTTTCGGGCGGACGTTCAAAAATGCCTTAAAAGTTATTTTTTTCCCGATTCAGATAATCTATTGGCCCATCCATTTTTTAAAGGACTGGCTGGGCGAGCACATCATGATCTGGTACGAAAAGGTCCTTGCGACGGCACTCCACTGGCGGATGGTAACGGTCGTCATGGCTGTTACGTTGTTGGTCACCATCATTGGTGTTTTTGCCTCGAAACCCAGTTATGAATTCCTTTCCGAAGCTGAACCGGATCGCGCTTACGTGAATATCGAACTTCCTGAAGGCAGTAATCTGGACGTGACGGACGTCATCGCCCGGCACGTGGAGGATATTACAGGGTCTGAACGAGAGTATCTGGATTTCTTGATGGCGAGCGTTGGATCCCATGGGGCGAATGTTCGTGAAGGAATGCCTGGAGAACAAGGGGCTGGGACGGCGAGCCACATCGGGCGTGTGACGATGGTATTTCCGACGTTTGATAATCAAAAAGAAGTTCCTTCGACGATATTGCAACGTATTCGAAATTCATTTGACCATATCGTAGGTGCGGAAATTCGAATGGGGGAATCCACGATGGGCCCTTCTGCCGCCCCCCCAATCAATATAGAACTGACCGGCGAAGATTTCGATGTCCTGGCTGAGCTGACTCAGGAAATTGAAGACCGAATGGAACGAGTTCCTGGTTTGGTGGATTTGGTGAATGACCTGGACAAGGGTAAGCCGGAAGTGCGTGTCATTATCGACAAAGAACACGCGAATTTGGCGAACTTAAACTCGCAGTTTATTGGGATGACGGTTCAGGCCGCCATCCACGGCCGGAAAGCTGCCGAATACAGAGAAGGCGATGACGAATACGACGTGATTGTAAAATTTCCGGACGAATTCCGGGAAGACTTATCCCATATCGAAGGAATGTCTCTGATTAATTTGGAAGGTCGGTCGATTCCGTTTTCTACAGTCGCGCGCCTTGAAGAAGGGGCCAGTTACGGAAGTATCAAACGTATCGATCGAAAGCGCACGGTGTCCATTGAAGCGGATGCGAAGGATGGCGTGTCCAGTTCGGATCTATTGGCAGCCGTTCAGGATTCTTTAAGCACACTCGAAATGCCCGCCGGATACGCATTAACCTTTACGGGTGAGAATGAAGATGTAAATATTACGGTGAAATTTATGTTCAAAGCATTTATCGTGGCTTTGTTTTTGATTGCACTGGTATTGATCACGCAATTCAACTCTCTCATTCAACCCATGATCATCATGTCGTCCGTATTTCTTTCGCTCGGTGGCGTATTTCTTGGTCTCATAATTTTCGACATGCCGTTTGGCGTACTCATGACGGGGATTGGTTGTATCAGTTTGTCCGGTATCGTAGTGAATAACGCAATTGTGTTGGTAGATTTCATTAACAATTTGCGTGAGCAGGGTATGGCGACTGAAGAAGCAATCTTAGAAGCAGGCAAGACGCGTTTTCGTCCGGTACTGCTGACTGCAGTCACGACGATTCTCGGGTTGATGCCTTTAGGTATGGGGATTTCCTTCGACTTCAGAAAGTTCGAATTGATTTATGGTGGAGACCAAACTTCCTATTGGGGCGCGATGGCGATCGCCATCATCTTTGGATTGGCGTTCGCAACAGTGTTAACCTTAATCGTTGTGCCAATTCTGTATAGTTTTGCCGCCAGTTTCGAGCAGGTATTCAAGCCTCAAAAACGAAAGAATGAAAACCCCGCTTATCCTGACGTCATCTGATTCTACTAGTTCGAGGGGTTTATGCGAAGACGTGTATGGATAATTGCCTTGCTCGTGGGGACTATCGCGTCGTTACTCTATCTTTCCCAATTGAAACGACAATTGTTGAATGAATCTTTCGCGTTGGAAACCATCTATTCAACTAGTCCTCTGTTGGCTGACCGAACAGAATACCCGATCGTACTTCAAAGTTTGGGCAGTATCGCGGGCCTCGAGTATGTCTTGGAAGTCATCCCGTTTTTCAGCGGTGAGGGCGCGGAGCCACAGTTACGCTTAGAGCACGACGGAGAAGAAGAATTGTTGCCTCTCGAACGTTTAGCTCATATTTCCATCGGAGTCGAAGATTTCCGGGTCAGTTCCATGACGGGTTTGAACGGAATAAAGCCGGATGGACGGGGGACACCGTACTTAAGCATGAATTATCTCCCGGATACGACGCTTGACCGCATTGATGAAATCCCACTCACGGTGGCTGATGGCGATGCGGTGGAAATCCACGATATTCATTGTTCATTTTTTTGGGGTCCGGGCGATATAGACAACGATCTGATTCCGGCGGCCCGTTGGGGTATTAAGGATGGGGTCAATGTAAGTTGGTTCAATGATTTACGACCAGGGAGCGGGATTGAACTTTCTGACGGCACAGAAGTCATGTTGCTGAACGTGAATCCGGATGCTTCTGAAATTGAAATCCTGATCGAACGAAACGATATGAAGAAGAGACGCACTGTTCTCGCGAATACCGTTTTGGAGTTGGACGATATACGCGTTTATTTTGATAATGCAATGGTCCGGGAAAGGGTTTTAATTTGTTCAACTGAAACGCCGGGCCGTATGAAGACTCGATATTTTGAGAATGGCGTTTTAGTTCTTGAAGAAAACCTTCAAGAACATGATACGTTGACTTTTTCGCGTGGAGACGGATTTAAGTTGATGTCTATATTACCTAAAGCATTGCCCATCAACGGCAGTTGGGCGCCTTGGTTGCAAGTTGTCCTAGAAAACGATGAACAACGTTTAGTCGTCAGGCAAGGAGAAAGGATATTTGTCGGTGATCATCAAGTCTCCCTGCTGGGCTTTGCGGCGAACGAGGTGTCAGAAGTGGGCCTCCACTTTCAGGCCAACGGGAAATTATTTCACGAGCGAGTTCCGTTGGGGGAATGGTCGCCTGTCATTGAAACCGAGGTTGGGACGATTTCCGCGATGGTGCGCGTGAATGACGGGCGGCTTCGCCCAGAATTAAAAATCGATTAGATTCTTTGATTGAAGTCGCCGGAAACCCCTATACTTCCCCTAATTCGTTTACTCAAACCGGTTTAGGTCTGTTTTGAACTCACAATCAATCTACACATTTCCGCCGAAGGTTCTTTGGGGAATCGCATCGATTTTTCTTATTGGGACCATTTTATTTGCCCATTCTTCGGTGTTGAACCGCCCATTTCATACCGACGAAGTGTCGATGATCGTGGACGATGTAGCACTCCACCGTGTGGCCACTGTGACGGATAGTGAACAGGAAGCATTTACGCTACCGGTCAAAATTTATGTGGCGTTGAATTGGAAACTCGGGGGGGGCAGTCCATGGCCCTATCGCCTGGGCGGATTACTGATGCACGTGGGGAGTGTTTTGCTTGCCCTTCGGCTTATTTCATTATTGCGATCGGACACCCACGTAACGATCGGTAGTTTAGCGATTACTGTATTGCTCGCGACCCATCCGGGAATCACCGAAGCGATAAATTCCATCGCAGCGATTCCATTTGTGATGGCCATTTTCCTTTTGCTCGTCGGTTTCAATGTATTCTTGTCGAGCCTAATGGACGACGAGTTCAATCAGCGATGGATGTTGTTGGGTTTGACAGCATTCGTGATTGGTCTGTATATCCATCCGTTGACGCTCGTGGTGCCGATTCTAGTCGCCGCGTGTCTATTGGGAAACAAAGACTTACGATCGCCCCATTATCTGACTGTGTGCGTGGTTCTTGGAGGGGTATCCGTTTTTTTTCTTACTCAGCAATGGGCTGCTTGGTCATTATTACAGTCCAATCTGACAAATACCGTCATGCATTGGCCGGGCAACGGATTTTATGAAGAGAGTATTAAGTTGTTGTTAAGTCCGGCGTTAATATCTTTTTCTGATTATTCCTTGAGCGCAGCTTATCCGGTGTATGAGAATGTTCAGTTTCCGTGGGTTGGGTGTCTTTTTTTCTTCGGTGGTATCGCGGCTATTTTTTGGAACCGGACCATCGGAGTAGGTCTTATTTGGCTTGGCGCATACCCTGTTTTAGCCGATTTGTTTCGGGGAACGGATGCATTTTCTGAAGCGATGGGCTACGGAATGATTTTCGGTGGTCTTCTGGTTTTGGCCGGGGCTCTGGACCTTATTAAGGTGAAGCCACTCCAGACGGGGATCGGTGCCATTCTGGTTTTGCTATCACTCATCGGAACATTTCAAGCCCGAGAACGGACAGCTGTGTGGAATAATGAGATGGGGCTCTGGGAATCTGCGAATGAGAATTGCCCCATTTGCAAAGAACCGATTATTCATCTCGGAAAATTGAATCTCGCAAAAGCAGAAGAATTGATATCGTCTGGGAAGTATCGTGTTAGTCCATCTGAAAATACTTTAACACCTTTTTTCCGAGACGCTGAATCTTGGTATTTATTTACGAAACTCTTTCGGCCGATACCGGCCGAAACTTTTTGGGCCCTCGAAAGAATCTATCAATTTCAACGAAATCCTTCCGCGAGGCGGACGGCAATTAGTCAAGGGTTGCAGCGTAATCCTGAAGATCCCACGGGCCTCTATCGGTTTTTCTTGATGTCCAGACAAGAACAAAATTATTTAGAAACAAATCTGGTCTCAACCGACGTTGATTTGCCGAGACCCAAAACACTCATTGATGCTGGTCGAAAAGCTGAAGCCGCTGGTCTGTTGAAACCCGAAGAGTTGGAGGAATTGGCGCGGATTCTCGCGATAGCGGGGCAGAATAGTGATGCGCTGAATCTATTGAAATCACACCCCGAATCCAATTCTTTGGTAAAAGAAATTGAACGCAAAATGGAACTGCAGTCATTGATTTTGTTTGGGAACGACAATCTGGCGCGGGAAAAGCAACTATTCGAACGCGTTCTTCGCCTGTATGTGAACGGGCGATTCTTGACAGCAACCTATACGCTTTCGGAGTCGATGCAAGATCGTAATTACGAAAGCGGGGAGTGGGTAGTTGGTGCTCTTTTGGCGAACCGAAACGGAACTCTCAGAGCGTTTATTCAGGATGAATCCTTTTACCCGCTCGACGGGGATGACCAATGGGACGTGCTTGCCGATGCGTTGGTGTTGGAACGAAACATGGACGCGGCTGTCGAAGTGTTGACGACAGGCAAAGTAGATGCTCCAAATTTAAAGGCTGGAACCCAGGCGTTGGGATATGGTTTCGTGGCGGATGCGGTCGCTCAATTCGAAACCGCGATCAATGAATTTCCCAATGACCCTGAACCGTGGTTGATGATGGCGGATGCTGCATTGATTGCCAATAAAGAAAGCTCGAATGGACAAGAGGTCGTTGTTCATTTCCTGGACGAAGCGAAACAACGCGGTGCGTCTTCCGAGCAATTGCGTGCGCGTGAATCGAAATTAACAATTAACAAATAGGCGGGTGTGTTCTAGATGGAAGTGATTGTACAAAGTGATCAGCAAAAGGCGTCAGAGTTGGCGGCCGCGTTGATCGCACAACAGATCGGTGCGAAACCAAAAACAGTGCTCGGATTGGCTACGGGCCGTACAATGGAATCCGTGTACGATTGTCTGTCGAAATGGTTTGAGTCCAAGCAATTGGACTTTGCGGAAGTTTCGACATTCAATCTTGATGAATATATTGGGTTGGCGGGAGACGACGTAAATTCCTACCGCCATTATATGAACGAAAAACTGTTTTCGCGAATCAATATTGACCCCAAAAATACGCACTTGCCAAACGGAATGGCCGAAGATATCGATCAGGAATGCGAGCATTACGAGCAGTTGATCGACGATATTAATGGTCTCGATTTACAGTTGTTGGGGATAGGCCGTTCGGGTCATATCGGGTTCAATGAACCTTTGTCGGCGTTGCGGTCTCGCACCCGAGCAAAGGGGTTAACGCCGCAAACGTTGGAACAAAATGCCGAATTGTTCCCGGGGGGCATTGAAGAAGTACCGAAGCGTGCGATCACGATGGGTGTAGGAACAATCCTGGACTCGAAGCGATGTATTTTGTTGGCGACCGGACAGGAAAAAGCATCGATCATTGCGAAGGCGGTGGAAGGTCCGGTGACCTCAATGATTTCGGCTACGGCCCTGCAGCTTCACCCCCGATGTACTGTAATTGTGGACGAAGAAGCCGCATCGGATTTAGAACAGCTGGACTATTACCGATGGATTTTCGCGAACGAGCCGGAGTGGGAGCCTTTTCGTTAAGATGGAGGGTCGAAACGAATCGACCACTGGACGATTCCGGTTTCGGCTGGCTCTATCTCCAATGAGAAAACACGACTAGCCAATTCTTTTGATTGGATTTTCGCGTCGACCGTTACGCCACTCACGGTGTATCCCTCCGGATGGAGTATCTGAAGAGCGCGAGTCTCACCTTTCTCCCCGTTAAACTCACCACTTAGTTGATAGGTCTTACGGTTCCAGTTTCCATTGATGTTTTCCTGTGATTGCGACAACAGTTCACTGGAGCCCGTCAGTAACATAGGACGACGTTGATAGACCTTTAACGAAAAGCTTCTGATTTTTTCAGCACCGATATCTACCGTAAACCGGTTACGTACCAGCCCGAGGTATTTCGCGTTTCCCTGATCGTAGAGGGTGTAGTTCAAATCTTTGCGCCCTCCCAGCGCCGGAATGAGTATATTGAGCTTTCTTTCTTTGTTTTGTGAGTTGAATAGATGAACAGTGAGCCATTCTCCCGGCGGATTGGTGGAGGTGTCCACCAACATTTGAGTCGAGGTTGAGAAAATCCAATCGGCCGGAATCAATGGCCTCATTTTTCGAGTGACGGAGAGCGGGGGAGCGAAGTCCTTCCCTAGGTTGATCGTCTCGAAACTGTTGAGGCGATTTGTTTTCTCATAAAAACCGCCTTCGTTTTCCATCGAATCTGAAAAACGCAGTAGGGCGATATCCCTTGCGTAGGTGTTTTTTAGGTAATGGGCTTTCCAAAACTGGTCTTGGTAATCTGTCCCCGTCGGCAGCATGGCATATACGGTTCCGTCGGGATTAGGCTCGTTGGGGATGACGTAATCTTCGCTGAGTGGTTCCACCCAAGCTATTTTTCCCCTTGAATTTTCCAAGAGGATAGTTCGGGCCAATTGTACGGCTTCTACTTTTGTGATATTGGACGACCCGAGGGCGACTGCAGAAGTCAGTGAGGAGGGAGAAACGGAGGTAATTATCTCCGTTTCTGAATCCATCACGGAACTTATCCAAGACTTGAGGTAACCTGGGGAGCCCGGTTGAGTTATATCCAGGACAGCCATGTTGGTTAATGTTCGATGGTCCGCGTACCGTTCTGGGTGATTACGATAAATGTGGGATGATTTCGAAACGAGAAAAGGGTTGGCATCGAAACCTACCGATTGGTCTTTTCTCTTCAAGACGCCCTTTGTCAGTCCGTTATTCTGAGGAGTGAAGTGGAGGCCCTCGAAAGATATTGCCTCTTTTCTTGAGAATTCGTTGACAACGGAAACAGCTTTTCCATATCTCTGCATTCCGAGCACGGGATTCGTTTCAGTTAGAGCGATATACAGGATTTCAGATTCGAGGCGCTCGCCCGGTTGAAGTTCAATCGGTGGGTCGTAGGTGTTGATAGCCTGAAATTCAGGAATAATATTCTCGTTTTTTGAGAGCAATGGCTCTATGAAGAACCCATTTACTGCGCTGTTTTGAGACACGAAACCGGCGGTCAACGTTCGCCCGGTTCGGGGGTTGTATATGCCGATACAGTTTTTAGAGGTGAAGGCGGTTCCTTGGACGATGTCATTCGAAAGAAGAGGGTCAGGCACCAGGTGCGATTGCGGGCTTCCTACGCCGAGAGAAAGTCCGCTTTTCTTGTTGCCGCCAACGACCCAAGGATACAAAGCCTTGATGGCGATCGGTTTTTTCGTTGTGTTTACAAACGCGGCCTGGACCGCGATGAAAGGTTTGGCGGGGTAGGAATTGAGAGTCCATTCCAAGGTCTTGAATTTGACCAACATTCCGTGGCCCTGACCGAGTCGGTCATGCACCTCATAACGTTGGCTAAAACGTCCATCGAGTTTGAAACGCTCCGGTTTCTTTTCGCCTTCGATCCACACCATGGGGTACGCATCCAGGAAGATGGGTGCTCCCGATGCATGAGCGACGTCCAAGCGGCCGTTTTTCTGGATCGCGATTTCGTAGGAATCGGTATTTAGCGACCGATATTCCTGGCCCGTACGGTAACCGAAACGCTGAGCGTGGACATTGAGAGTCAAAAAAAGGGCTCCAACCAGTGTCAGGTTGAAGCCTTGTTGAAGAAGACGTTGTTTCAAGAGGTGTTCCTTAGGTCAATTTGACCTGTTTGCCGGTGGCACACGATTTATAGGCCGCCAAAGCTACTGCTAAGGCATCCCTGCCGGCTTTTCCCGTCATCGTCAGCTTTTCAGAGCCTTCGACGATGTTGAGCCAGTACTTTATCTCTCCATCCCATCCGCCGCGAATTGGTTTCTTATCTAACATTTTCCACTCAGTTGAACCATTGCGACCTGCGGCGGCGTATCCCGTACATAATTGGAGGCCTTTGTTGTAATCGCAGATCAATGTGCCTTCGGTTCCGTAGATTTCGATCCCGCTGAATCCGGGTTGACTGGTCCAGCCTACTTCAATATAGCCCAAGGCGCCGTTCTTGAATTTCAATTGCAGGAGTGCGTTATCGTCAACTTCGATTTTCTTGACGAGGGTCTCGGTCATCCCGTTTACAGTCTCGATGGGTCCTAACAGCCATTGGCTTAAATCGATGGCGTGGATGCCCATATCGAGCAGGGCGCCGCCCGCAGAGAGTTCTTTGTTGTAGAACCAGGAGTTCTTTGCCCAGCCGGGATAGGGGCCTCCATGTGCAAAACGCACACGAATCATGAATGGTTTTCCAATGGCTTTTTGAGCCAGAAGTTCTTTGCACTTCTGCGGACCGGTAAACAAGCGATGCGTAAACCCGATCATGAGTTTCTTGCGGGCTTTTTTCGCGGCCTCGATCATTTTGTCCGCTTCTTTGAGTTTGGTGGCGATGGGTTTTTCACAGAGCACGTGACAGCCGGCTTTTAACGAGTCGATGGCATTTTCCGCGTGAAACACGTTGGGCGTGCAAATGGAGATAATATCGAGGTCTTCGTTCTTCAGCATGTCTTTGTAATTGACATAGCCGTTCAATTTGCCGAATTTTTCCCGGATTTCGCCATGGCGGTCATTGTTGGGTTCTGAAAATGCGACCAGCTTTGCTCTACGATCCTTTTTGTACCCCGGCATGTGGCATTCCTGTGCGATGGCACCGGCACCGATCACTCCTATTCGATACTTCTTTTTTTCGGGCATTTATCGATCACTCCTTCTTTAACAACAGTCTGGAAGTCTACCGAAGTGACTGGGATGCATTCAACGAAAGTCCGTGCGTGGAGGTATTTGCGCTTCAATGGGGAATGCCAGCGCGTAGTTTTGCTAGATTTCGGGCGCCTTCCAGATCATATCCACGATAGCTGACGATCTTCTGCGCTGTTAACCCACCTCCCGCCTGGAGTGTAGTGACCAGTTCCCAGCCGCCGTAGGTATCGGCGGTGAGGTCCCGTAACAGGTTATACAACTTCATTCGATCTTCGACATCCACGTCTTCTCGCGTGTGAAGATATTTTTTAAAGTATGGCGTGAGTTCCGGATTCCGATAATCAGCTTCCACCGGTTGAGTGATCACCTGGCCACCACACAGGTCATGTAGGTGACGAACCATACTGTGGTAATTCGATGCGCCGTAATACTTGCCGACGTTAACGTTCAAATCGTTTGGATAGACCATCCCCGATTCGGTGGTTTTGTAGTCGTGGATGGATTGTTCCAGGCTCATTCGCAGCATTTCGGCGTAAAAAATGAGTTCAGTGATTTTGTCGACCACGTGGGACGCGCGACTGATGCCATTGTAATCGGCCAGGAGTTGGGCAATCCCGACCATCAATCGGGATTGTTCGACCATGGCGATTAGTCCACCCACGCGTTCCCACAATCCCAACGCATGGGCCACTGGACCGGCGTATTGGTATTCGCCGCAAAGGAACACGCGGTCCCATGGAACGAAAACGTCGTCGAAGATGATGAAACCTTCCGGCATGCTTCGGGTACCGCTGATTGGGAAATCAAAGGTACTGCGGCCCGGTTCGGCGTAGTCTCTGTTGATGATCTTAACTCCAGGCGTGTTTACGGGTACCGAAAAAGCAACGGAGTAGTCTTCTTCTCCTTCACCCATCGCTTTCGTTGGCAGGACAACCAACTCGTGGACGAGGGAGGCTCCGGTAATGTGCAGTTTCGCTCCGCGCACCACGATGCCATCTTCTCTTCGTTCAACGACGTGTAGATATAAATCAGGATCGTCCTGCTGCAGCGGATGGCGGCCCCGATCCCCTTTGGCATCGGTGATGACTTCGGCGATCTTCAGATCCTTTTCCCGACAATGGTTGTAAAGGTTTTGTACGTTTTGGGCGTATTCAGGTTTAACGGTTGCCAGCATATCGCGGACATTCAGGAGAGCGAAGAGTCCACTAATCGTTCCGCTGATGATGCTCACATGTTGCATGAGTTTTATACGCGTTTCGAGTTCCTCTTTAGTCGAAGGAATCTGGAAAAGGCGGTTGCCGATGTCACCCGTTTCGGTTGTATACGTGCGGAGTTCAGGTTGATCTTCGTAGTTGTAATCTTTCGCTGCGTACGCGATCGGCACTTCGAAATTCGGGTCCTGCGTGACGTCCTTCACTTTTCGACCGTCGACATAGACCTCCCGTCCATCGCGCAGGCTCTCGACATATTCTTCAGGTGTCATCATCGCATTTTCTCCAAATTGTTCAGTTGCAGCTCATTTCAGCAAAGTTGAATCCTACACGGGAGAAAACTTGGGTTCAAAAAGTCCACCTGAGGGCAGCTAGTTAAAAACGACGATGTTTCAATATTAAACAATCAGTCCTGAATTGGTACGGCTTGCATCTTTCGGTGTGTCGTAAGTCCTTTGTTTCCAGTTCGTAAACTTGGCATCACCCTTGCAATATTCAGGTAAAGCAAAATGAAGGAGTACGTTCATGAATTTCGACAAATTGACCATAAAAGCTCAGGAAGCCGTTTCTGAAGCGATGGATTTGGCATCAAAACATGGACATTCGGAGATTGCGCCGGTTCATTTGCTCGTCGCCTTAGCCGGACAAAATCAGGGTGCTGTTCAATCAATTCTCCAACGAATTGGCGTCCGTCCCGCTCAACTCAAACGGGAAGCGGAAGAAAAAGCTGTATCTTTGCCAAAGGTGTCCGGTTCCAACGGTCAACCGGCGTTAGGTAAAGCGGCTTACGAAGCGTTGGACAAAGGCTGGAAGCATGCCGAAATCCTAAAAGATGAATTCTTGAGTACCGAGCATATCCTACTCGGCCTCATCGACATGTCCGCTACACCCGCGGGTTCCTTGTTGAAGAACCACGGCGTGACGACGGAAACTGTCCTGAATTCCCTCCAGGATGTGAGAGGCGGACAACGCGTGACTGATCCGAATGCCGAAGACCAATACGACGCGATTTCCAAATACACGAGAGATCTGACTCAGTTGGCACGTAGCGGAAAATTGGATCCCGTGATCGGTCGGGACGACGAAATTAGACGGATGATTCAGGTTCTTTCACGTCGTACGAAAAATAATCCCGTTTTAATCGGTGAACCAGGCGTCGGTAAAACGGCTGTCGCTGAAGGTCTTGCACAACGAATCGTGGATGGTGACGTTCCCGATAATCTCAAGGACCGGCGTATTGCCAGTCTTGATCTCGCAGGGCTATTGGCCGGAGCCAAATATCGGGGTGAATTTGAAGAACGCCTAAAAGCCGTATTACGGGAAATTGAAATGGGTTCCGGCGCGATTATCCTGTTCATCGATGAACTACACACCCTGGTCGGTGCGGGAGCTACCGAAGGCGCCATGGACGCGTCCAACATGCTTAAACCAGCCCTGGCCAGAGGTGAACTGCATTGTATTGGTGCGACGACCCTGAATGAATACAAGCAGCACATAGAGAAGGACGCCGCGCTGGAACGTCGTTTTCAGCCGGTCATCATCAGCGAACCCAATGTGGAAGACACGATCGCCATTTTGCGCGGTCTGAAAGATAAGTATGAAGTGCATCATGGAATTCGGATCGAGGACAACGCGTTGGTATCGGCGGCTGTTCTCAGCAACCGCTATATCGCTGATCGGTTCCTTCCGGATAAAGCCATCGATCTGGTCGATGAAGCCTCGTCTCGCATTCGGATCGAAATGGAAAGTATGCCTTATGAAATAGACATTGCCGATCGGCGGTATCGGCAACTGGAAATAGAACATCTTGCATTGAGCAAAGAAAAAGACAAGTCAAGTCGTGAAATGCGTGAAGGTATTGAGCGTGAAATGGCGGAACTCCAAGAAACCTTGAATAGCAAAAAAACTCAATGGCAGGCCGAAAAGGATGTGGTCGATCTGATTCGCGTGACGCAGGAAGCTATGGATGAGGCGAAGCGGGAAGAGGAGATTGCGGAACGCGCAGGCAACTTGGAAAAGGTCGCCGAAATCCGGTACGGCAGAATGAATGAACTCATTCAGGAGTTGGAGATCTATCAGAATCGCTTGCACGACGTACAAATTAACGGCTCCTTTATTCGCAAAGAGGTGACTGAAGATGACATTGGCAAGATTGTATCTAGTTGGACGGGCATTCCACTGGACAAAATGATGGAAGGGGAGATGGACCGTTTAGTCCATATGGAATCTGAGCTGAACAAACGGGTCGTCGGGCAGCCTGAAGGGCTAAAGGTCGTTTCCGATGCCGTACGCCGGGCGCGAGCCGGCCTGAAAAACCCCAACCAACCCATTGGCTCGTTTCTTTTCCTGGGGCCCACCGGCGTCGGGAAAACGGAATTGGCACGATCGCTGGCCGAACTGTTGTTCGACGATGAACAAGCGATGGTTCGTATCGATATGAGTGAATATATGGAGAAGCATGCGGTTGCACGGTTGATTGGTGCGCCACCCGGATATGTCGGATATGAAGAAGGAGGGCAATTGACCGAAGTCGTTCGTCGACGCCCTTACAGTGTGATTCTTTTAGACGAGATCGAGAAAGCCCATCCTGACGTGTTTAATGTCTTACTTCAGATGCTGGATGACGGCCGATTGACCGATGGTCAAGGGCGAACCGTAGACTTCAAGAATTCGATCGTCGTCATGACATCCAATATCGGTTCGGAAATATTCAACGAAGAAGGAACCAGCGAAGAGCAGGAGAATTATGTCCGGGAAAGCCTGAAACGACATTTTCGGCCTGAGTTCATCAATCGTGTGGACGATATCGTCGTTTTCCATCCCTTGAGCAAAGAATTGATTCGCGATATTGTTGAAATTCAGTTCGGCCAATTGGCTCATCGATTGAACGAAAAACGGATTACGGTGGAACTGAGCATCGCAGCCCGCGACTTGTTGGCCGAACAGGGATACGACCCTGTCTATGGCGCTCGACCCTTACAACGCGTGATTCAACGGATGGTGTTGGATCCTCTGGCTATGCAAATCATTGAAGGAAAGTTGAGCGAGAATTCTGATGTGCATGTCGATGTAATGAATGGAAAACTGGCTTTTGAGACACGATTGGCGAACGTGGCGTGATAGGTGCCGATCAGTGAAGGGTGAAGCCTTGTCATTGCTCCTTTTGGCAAGGCTTCATTTTATTAATTCTTTGTACGCGCCTGTTTTCGCGATGACGGTATTGGCGTTTTCAAGGTAGCCGCTCAGCATATGAATCACGTTCAAAAGCATTTTTACCGCAGCGTGGTTTTCTTCCAGAATCTTATGGATCTCCTGTTCGGAAAGGACGAACAATTTTACGTCTGTGGCGGCGTTGGCCGAAGCGGAGTGTGGCCTGTGGTTCAGGACGCTCATTTCTCCGAAGGCATCGCCTGCCCGACATTTGGAGATAATGGTACCGTCGATTTCAATATTTACTTTTCCATGAAAGACAATGAATAGATTGCTGCCCATTTGCCCCTTGTAAAAGATGGAGTCCCCGGCATGATATTCGATGGAATGGCCATGGCGCAGAATGTCATGGACTTCTTCGGCCTCAAGACCGTTGAAGATCCTGATTTTTTTGGCATACTGCTCGTATTTGTGGGAATTCGTCATGCGTTACTCCCGATACCGAGGATAACCCGGAATTTTTATACTAAAATTCTAATGTATTTTTATCATTTTGTAAAGGGTTTCAAGTTTTTCAAAAATTCTCGAAACGAACAGACCTCCTGGCTCATGAACAGCTGAGTCTATTGAAGTCCTGTATTAGCTATGACGATCTATCGTTCTTTCCTATGGATTTGACGATCATAAGTACCCAAAAGGTTTCGTAGAAAAAAATATGGCAACGAATCTGGCATTTTTTGTCAATATTTAACCGAGCAATATTCCATCCCGATAGGTGAGCCCGGCGGGAGTTTTGGGCGTGGGATATCCGTGTACTCATCGGGATTTGCGAGAAAATGGTCTATTCGCATTTTCGCTGATGTATACGTATCTCTTTGTACCTTTGGAGTTGCGCGGTTATAGGATTGTCTATTGAGTTGGGAGGATAGAAAGGTTAATTCACCGTGGGTAAGATTGCGCACTTGCGGCGTCGATGATTTGCTGGAGGCGAGCCGAAATAAATGTGTGAGCACCGTCTCGTTGATCGCCCAATGCACCTCTCCTTGGAGTCCATTGGATGGGGGTGTGTACCAGGTTTTCTGCAATACTTGTTGGAGGACGTGCGAGAGGCTGGGAAGGGATTCGTCCCTGCCGTGATGCTCTATGAGTCTCGAGGCACGGGCCGGGTGAAGAAGCAGGGTCAACGTGTGGTCGGCCGCGGATTCAGCCATCGCTAATGGGTCGACTGTCAGCCCTGTTCGAATGTTGAATACTTCCCGATGGCGCGAAGAGTTGTAGGAACGTGGGGGGATGAGTTTAAGTATGGATTCGTTGAGCGTCAGGTAATCAGAGCGTAGAGTTAACAGGAGGGCATCGAGAGCCTTCGTCTGTGTTTCTGAATCCACGAGTCGAGTCGTCATTTGCCCGTCTCCGCGAACGGCGTAAGTGTACTCCACTCCTCCAACCAGTTTTGCTGCGGCCTCGACTTGATAGCGATGGAAAAGAAAAAGTGGAACGAGGGCCTCTTCCAGCTCGGCCATCGGGGTCCCGATGGGAATGTTGTTCTCGGAGAAATTCAGTAACGCTTTTTCCCGGACCGCCAATACTCGATGCAATTCGTCGGCCGCATCACTGCCGCCGTCCCAAAGATGGGCAAATGGGTGTGCGCTACCGGCTGAGCGAGCATCCTGATCGCTGATGAATTGGAGTCCCTTGTTTAACCTTTCCTGGATGATGCCATTCAACGCTCCGCCTTCGTCCGTTCCATCTGGAAAATCAGCATACGCGTAGGCGACTGCGAACTTGTCCCATTCCCCGATACCGGTGTCGTAGGCGTCGCTCAAATCGATTTCTCCATCGCCGTTGATTGTGATGTTAGGGTGGGGGTAATCCATGACCGATGCACGGTCGCTGATGCTCGCCGCGAAGTTGTGGGCGAATCCGATGGTATGGCCCACTTCATGGGCGGATAACTGACGCAAACGCGCCAGAGAAAGTTCGGTCAGTGCAGACGTGTCAGCATCTTCACTTGTGAACGGCGCCGTCAGCGCCTGGGCGATGAGAAGATCTTGCCGGACTCGCAAAGAACCGAGCGAGACGTGCCCTTTGATAATTTCGCCTGTCCGGGGATCGGTGACGGAGCTGCCGTATGACCAACCGCGGGTGCGTCGATGGATCCATTGAATGACGTTGTAGTTCAAGTCCATGGGGTCGACGCCTTCGGGCAGCATTTTCACTTGAAACGCATCGACGTAGCCGATTGCTTCGAAGGCTTGGTTCCACCATCTCGCGCCATCAAGGAGAGCCGATCGCACCGGCTCGGGTGTGCCACGATCTAGATAGTAGATGATCGGTTCAACGGCCTTGCTTTTTTCCGCAGATGGGTCCAATTTTTCCAACCGATGTCGCTGTGTCCAGCGTTGCTCGAGCGGCTCGTCGATGGGCGTTGCGTAATCATAAAAACTCGTATCCCAGGAGCCTGACCGAGGGTCGAATTTCCTGGGTGTGTAATTACTGTCAGGAAGTTCAACGAACGAGTGGTGTTGATGAAGTGTGACGGCGGTCGCATCAGGCGTGACCGAGCGGACCCATGCTCCTTTGGGGGTGCCGGTGAATGTCAACATAACGTCAAATTCCGAATTTCGTTCGAAGTTTTTGGTCCGTTTCAGATTCATGGCACTTCTGGAAGTATCCAAACTGAAAGAGCCCTGGTCGGAGCGTTTGAGGGAACCTACCACATTGTGGGCGTCGCGTATGAAAAATTCCGTGGCATCGATCAGATATTCGTCGTTTTCATTTTTTTCAATCTTGAAGCCCCATAGGACAGACTTTGCAAATGCCTGTTCTACGGCGGCGCGTTCGTCAGGGTTATCGGTAATGGCACGATAGTCGAGGTTGGGTTCCACCAAGATAATCTTGTCACCGATCTTCTCGAAGTGAACGACGTGACTTCCACCGAGTTGGCCTCGATCCAAACCTATGTCATTCGATCCCAACCCTTGTGAAAGAGAAGAGATGTAGAGAAAATCTTGATGGAGATTTTGAATCTTTAGATAGGTTTTTCCGGAGTCATCGTCCCAGTAGAACGGCACATACCCTTCATAAAATTGAAAGTCAGCGACGAATTCTTCGAGGGTGGTTTCCTTTTTTTCGGCCCCCCAAGAAAGGGAAGAGATTACGAGTAGAGAGACTAATGTATTCTTGATCATTTCAGGTTCCTCAAAGTTTCGTGTACTATAGTCTATTCACTGAATAGCCATCAATTAGAGGGACGCGGTACATGGACGACTCGACCTTGCACGAGTTATTTCGTGAAATTGAAATTATCAAACTCCTCACTGAAGGCTATGCCATCCCTCTGGATGAGTTGTTGAAAATCGTTGAGAACGCTGATTCCATGGAGCAAATTGGTAAGAAGTTGAACACAATCTGGAATGAGAATGGCAAAAGAGTAGTGGTTGAGCAAAGCTTGTTCAAGGACAAAGCAGCACAATTGGAAATGAATATGGTTCGAGAGGCAATGGGTTTAAAACCGTACCGACAACCCTCACCTGGAGCAGGAACTATGCGGCGTCAGATGAAAAAGTGGCTCAATGACTGACTTCGGGCAATTGAGAACAAGCGCCCAACGTATTTCTAATCTTTTCGATGACGGTCTCGGGTTCAAACGGTTTGACAATGTAATTCTGGGCACCTGCTTTTAAAGCTTCGAGAATGAATTCCTTTGCAGCTTCGGTGGTGACCATAATGATGGGCATCGTCTTCCCAAGCATCCGTATCGATTTGAGGGCTTCGACGCCCGTTAAATTTGGCATATTGTGGTCCATGAGTACCAAGTCGTAGTCTGCCGAACCGCACGCGTCTATTGCTTGGAGGCCGTCGGTTACCTGGTCTACGTCTGTAATATCTGCACGGGCCAGTGCCCCAATCAAGACCTTACGCATTACCATTGAATCGTCAACTACTAGTGCTTTCATGTTTAATAAGCCCCCAAGCCATTGCCGTACGTGATTGAATTTTCCCGCAGATCCCGTAATTTGTCAACTTTATCACCTTGTGGTCATTTTCAAGTTATTCGTATTAAATGCTTTACGAGAATTTAAAAATTAGTGTCCAAGGTCATCTTTGGAAAAAATAGGATCAATAAGGCAAGAAAAAATAAGAATACTTGATTTTATGGAAATTTTAGTTTAATATTCAGTGTATAAGTTATATGAAGTGTCTCTAATTGCGAAATTCGAATTAAATACCTCAGTAATTGGTAATAATATCGGACCGTTGGAGGTTTCCATCATGAATTGCCCAATTTGTAAATGCGGAATAACTTCAGATTCAATCCATTTCCCATCAAGCGAACATGAAATCTTGTTCGTAATCGCCCGCGAGATCAATCCAAATTGGGAGATTTCGGAGGGGATGTGCCCGACCTGTAAAAAGATCCTCACGAAGCCGGTCGGATTACTGACGTTGCCGGAAAAAGCACCGCAAAGATCCAATGACAGTAGATTTTTCCGTTATCACTTGAATCGGTTGGAACATAAACAGTGGAATTGTCCTGTTCGCGAATTACAGAGATATGAACAAAACCAGATTATGGCTGAAGTGTCGGAATTGGCGCTGGAGGAAGGATATGAGGGCTGGATGATTTTTGATGCAGACGGGGTATTGGCGAGTCGTCACTTGGGAGCCTCGAAAGCAGCATAATCAAATCCAGAATCAGATATTGCATCATAAGGACTAGTCGGGGGCTGTTCGAGTGGAGCAAGATTAAAGACCCGGACAACCGAGGTAGTTGTCCGGGTCTTTTTTTCTATTTGATACAAATCCCGCCGTCGAGGGGAATGATGGTACCGTTCACATAGCTGCTACCGGGGGAGGCCAGGAATATCGCCAATGAGGCCATATCGGATGGCGCGCCGATGCGGCCCATGGGGCAGTTGCCTTCGATACGGTCCTGAAACTTTTCTAACGTGGCCTGCATCATTTTGCTTTCGAAAGGACCCGGGGCTATGGCATTGACGGTAACGCCTCGATGTGCCAGCCGGGATGCCAATACTTTCGTCATATGATGAACGGCTGCTTTACTGGGGCCGTATGCAAAGTTGTCTGCGCTCGGAGTTTGGATACCGTCAATTGATCCAACGTTGATGATACGACCGGGATCTGCTTGAGAATGGTTCTTTTCCAGGAGAGGGAGAAGGGCCTGAGTCAGAAAGAATATTCCTTTGACGTTGATATCCATCGTACGGTCGTAACCGGCCTCCGAAAAATCGTCGAAAGGTTCTCCCCATGCGGCTCCGGCATTGTTTACGAGGACATCGAGCGAATCTTCTTTTTCTTTGAACGCAGCAACGAATGCTTCCCAACCTTCTTTGTTGGATAAATCGGCTGGAATGGCCGTACAGGTTCCCAGTTTTGAGAGTTCGTCGGCCGCAGCTTGCAACGGTTCCGCTTTGCGAGCCGTGATGTATACATTGGCGCCATTTTCCACGTAACCTTGGGCAATCATATAACCGATTCCGCGGGATCCGCCGGTGACAATCGCGGTTTTCCCCTTGACGGAAAATAGGTTTTCGATAGTGAGCGAATTGGACATAAAAGGATTCCTTCCAGAGATATAGTTAATGTCTTAAACGACTAAAACGAACATTGTGCATTTCAACTCACGGTAAATTCAACTGATTAGCGGTTTACACATCGGATTATCTATAATCGTTTTCTTTTGCACCCAATAAATTTAGGAATACACATGAGAGACGTTGAAGAAATACATGGTGAGTGGAAAGACGACGGATGGTTCATTTGGGAAGGCTACGACCCGTACGAAATGCACACGGGCCCGATGTTTATCAAGAATGTCGACGGTCATTGGATTAGTCGGCTTTACTTGGAAAAAAAGCACATGAACGGCCAAGGTAATATCCATGGTGGTATGTTAGCGACGTTTGCAGACTACGCGTTGTTTGCCATCGTTCGCGATTTGATGATGGAGCAGGGGGCAGTAACCATTACGCTGAATACTGAACTCATGGCCTCGGCCCAGGAAGGCGTTACTCTCGAAGCCAAGGGGGAATTGATTCATGAAACGGGCCGAATGCTGTTCCTTCGCGGATTGATCTATAACGGTGATCAGACATTGATGAGCTTTTCGGGCGTATTGCGGAAAGTCACTAGAAAGATTCAGTAGTCTTGTCGAGAATGATTCGGATTCGCTCGGCTTCAAGGGGACGATCGGTCATCTCATAAATCTGAGCGAGTTCAACCATCAGACCAAGGTGGGGGCGTTCGGGATTGAGAAGTTTTTCGATTTCGGTTTCTGCATTTTTTAGATCTTCTGACGCCTGTTTCATGTAGGTACGATTCCCGAGTATTTTGGCCCGACGTATCAACCATGGACTTTTTCTTCGAGATTGATCCAAACGCTGTTCTACCAGGGGAAGTGCTTTCTCCCAATGCTTCGCGTCGATGAGTGCATCGATGTATTCATTTTTAAGCACGATTCCGGGATTGAGCGTCATCGCATGTTCGAGGTCTAGGAGACGTTCTTTATTCAGTTTGAGCACGGCCTGCAACTTGCTTCGCCGCAAAAAATCGTCCAATTCGACGGACCCTTGTTGGATGGCGCGATTGATGGCGTCAAGCGCCTTAACAGGTTCATCGTTCGCTTCGTAAAGAATGGCCTGGAGCTGACGAAAAGAGCAGCGAGAGCGTGTCGAGCTGAATTTTTCCAACGCGGTATCAATATGACGTAGACCTTCTTCCGTATTTCCCATTTTGTGAAGTACATTTGCCAAATCGAGATGCGCCATCCAGAACCGTTCGTCGAGCGCGATGGCCTGTTCGAGATCCGTACGAGCTTCTGAGAAGCGGGAGAGAATCACTCGTTCGGCGGCCCGTTGAGTGAGAACTATTGGAGAAGGGTCGGCTTCGATTCTCGCGGAGAGAATAGCGATGGTTTCTTCCGGACTGTGGTGGGCCCAGCAGGTCGTCGTAGCCAGAAGAGCCGTCCAAAGGCTTAAGGCTCGAAGAGTATTGATACTCTGTGTAAAAGTGTTCGTCATAAAGGCTTAATGGTGTTCCAGTTCGATCTGACGATAATGAACGGTTGCCCCCGAATCGACACGGAATCCGGATTGTCCTCGAACTTCCTTTGTGCCTACGGACTTCGCGAATAATTCCTCGTCCTCGAACTCTATCGCCGCAATGTCATTGTTTACCTTGATTTCGAACTCATACCAAACGCCCCGGTCGAACGCGTGTTTTTTCCGGTAGACTCTGGTTTTCTTGCCTGATTGGATTTTGTATAAGGCGATCGTGTTTTTATCGACGTCTGCTTCCAGGGCGAAATAGTTACGCGGATTGGTGTACCCGTAGATCATGGATGCGATAGGAAGTTCTGACTCTTCAGGGATTCTGAAATGTACGTCCAGTTCCATTTTGTGATCTATAAATCCATCGGCAAGAACGAATGCAGGAGTCATCGAATCTTTCTTGCCGACGACTTTGACATATTTACTGTCTTTGTCTTTGCGTTTGGCGATTTCTACGTGCGCGTTTCGTCCGTTGACGATTGTGAATCCTTTGGGCGCATCTCCGATCGCATCGTGGAAAAAATCGAAGGTCAGTAATGCAAGTTCGATGGCCATTCGCTCCGGTTGCCAAGGATCTTCAATAGGTTTCGGCGAGACCTTTCCTCGTTTTACTATACTGAACAAGTCACTTATTTTTTCATCGAGATTTAACATCTTTCCCGTCAGTGTATCGCCTTCGAAATCCAGGATTACGGATCCATGTTCCAGAATGATTTCGCGCATGATGGGCATCGTGCCTCTTCGCGAAAGCCCTGCACCGCCGTGCCCGGTAACGATTTGGACATTCCCCTCGTGAGGATTCAGCCCCGCGCTCTTCGCGTATGCGCCATCGCCGTCGGGGTTACCATCACCGTCGTTCAGAATGACGCCTTCGGCCCGGGTCGGGGTTTGGTATGCGCCGTCAATTAACATGGAACGTTCATAGATGTGGGAATGTCCCGTCATCACGAGGTCGACACCCGCCGTTTCCAGGAGAGGCATGATGTGCGTGCGCATGTCGCGTAACTGCCCCTCCGTGTCACTGTCGTGGGAGCCTTTGGTGTATGGGGGATGATGCCAGAAGGCGATCAGCCACTCGGCGTCCACAGCGTCCAAGTCGGCTTGCAGCCATCGAGCCATAGCGCCGGATGGGCGGCGATCCAGATCGTGCGAATCGAGACATACGAAATGGATTTTGCCGATGTCGAACGAATAGTACGCTTCGGAGCCGGACGGTACCCCGCCGCCTTCCGCGTTGGTGGGAACAACGTATGCGTCATAGTATGGACCGATGCCCGATATGCCGCGGGACGTGTGGCCTTCATGATTCCCCATAGAGGGCCAGCAGACGGTATTCCGGAGTGTACGGTCATAAATTTTGAAAAAGTTGTTCTGAAATTCCACATCCGTGCCATCGCCGTATGCCATATCGCCAACGTGAAGATATTGGGTGAGCGGTTTTCCCGAGTTCTTTACCCAGGCTTCCATTGCGGTGTGTACTTTTTTCTGTGCGCTGCCGCCCGTCCCGGAATCGCCCACCACCCAAACGCGTTGATTCGTGGAGGCATCGGCCGCCGGTGCTGTCCTGAAATAGTAGGAGTCTTCGGCGCCTGCGAGGAGTTCATTCCCGTCGTAGACCCCATAGTAGCGCATGGTGTCCGAAGGTAGGCCAGTGATCGTAGCTTCGTATTGGTAGGTATTCTCGACTGTCGATGGATCCGGATCGCGCGTAGTGCTCTTTCGCAGCGCAGTCTGTTGGAGCGGCTCTTTGAAGAGGAGAGGATAGCCTTCGCTGTTTTTTACATCCGCCGAAACGCGGATCGTTATTTCGGACGAGTCGAATATCTCAGAAAGAGATTGAGGAGTGGTGCCATGCCGAACGACCGGCATCGACGGGCCTTCAGTGCGCCACACAATCGTGATTGAATTTTGTGTCGCCATTTGAAGGTAGGGGCCACGGGTTAACGGAGCGGATTCTGCGTTGGCCGCGATGGGACCCAATAAAACAAGAAAGATAAAAGCGAAGGTTTTTAGGCATCTGCCCGTCATGGTCTACTCCAGGTGGTTAAGCTTCGTTTAAGATTCGAATCATACTCAAAACGGGTGATCAGGTCCACCGAAATGAGCGAAAAATTCGGAAGACTCGCCTGAAATGTGAGATACTATTCAAGTTCAATCGAAACTATTTTGGAAATCTTCTCGCATGCCGGAAAAGCCCATCGTAATCGCCGCGCTCTATCATTTTGCTCGTCTCGACGATTTTGAAGCGATGCGAGAACCTTTGCAGGAGATGTGTCGTGACCATGAGATCAAAGGCACGCTCCTTCTCGCACGCGAAGGCATCAACGGGACCGTAGCGAGTTCCAGGTCCGGAATCGATGCGCTTCTGGGTTATCTTCGATCCGACGCTCGGCTTGCGGACGTATCTCACAAAGAATCCTACGAGGAAACCCAGCCATTTTACCGTATGAAAGTTCGCCTCAAGAAAGAAATCGTGACATTGGGTCAGCCGGGTGTGGATCCCAATGAGGTTGTAGGGACCTATGTGGAACCGAAAGATTGGAATGCCCTTATTACGGACCCGGATGTAGTGGTCGTGGATACGCGCAATGACTACGAAGTTGAGATTGGAACGTTTAAAGGGGCATTGGACCCGAAGACCGAATCATTTACCGATTTTCCCGAATACGTGGAGAGAAATCTAGACCCGAAAAAACACAAGAAAGTCGCGATGTTCTGTACTGGCGGCATCCGCTGTGAAAAAGCATCTTCCTATATGCTTCAACAGGGCTTCGAAGAGGTGTTCCATCTAAAAGGCGGAATACTGCAATATCTGGAAGATGTTCCCGAAGATGAATCGACGTGGGAGGGGGAATGTTTCGTTTTCGACGAGCGGGTCTCAGTGAACCATCAGCTGGAACCGGGGGAGTACGAACTCTGTCGTGGATGCCGGAACCCGTTATTGGACGGCCACCGCGAATCGCCACTCTACGAAGAGAATATCTGTTGCCCTCGGTGCCATGATACGTTGACACCTGAAAAACGTGCGAGCCTTACCGAACGCGCCAGGCAGGTGCACCTGGCCGAAAAACGCGGCACGAAACACATTGGTCGTGTCGCAAAGCCTTAGCTCAATCCACAATCCCTGCACGTTTTTTCATTCCATCAATTCTCTTATGTAGTGCTTGGGCAGCGGGATCCGGTTTGAGTGGGTGTTAATCAAAGGAACGGTAGAATCCCGCAGTTCGTCCACGTACACTGGTCCTGCCCTAGTAAAGACTGTATGCGGATGGAGAATGTTATGAGTTTTGACACCCTGGAAGATGTTTCGTATGAAGTGGACAACGGCCTTGCATGGATTACGATTGATCGCCCTGAGCGATACAATGCATTTCGCTCCAAGACGATTGATGAGTTGATACACTGCTTCAAATTGGCCTGGGCGGATTCTGCAATTGGGGTGATCGCCTTTACGGGCGCCGGTGAGAAAGCCTTCTGTGCGGGAGGCGACCAAAAGCAAAAAAATGAAACCGGCGACTATGGCCCTTCAGCATACGGTCTTTTCGAAGTAGAGACTCTTCAACGAATCATTCGCGATATTCCAAAACCCGTGATAGCGGCCGTAAATGGCGTGGCCATTGGTGGTGGCCATGTTCTCCACGTGCTTTGTGACATTACAGTCGCGGCGGAGCATGCGCGTTTTGGACAAGCGGGTCCTAAAGTGGGTTCATTCGACGCTGGATTCGGTACAGCCTATTTGGCTCGAGTTCTGGGCGAGAAACGGGCGCGTGAAGTGTGGTATTGCTGTCGCCAGTACGACGCGGATACGATGGAACGGTGGGGGCTCGTGAACGAAGTTGTCCCGATGAGCGAATTAAGAAGTGCCGTCAGGCGTTGGGCCGACGAAATGCTATCGAAGAGCCCGACGGCGCTAAAAGTCATCAAACACTCCTTCAATGCGGACAGTGAGGCTATATCCTCGATTGGTACGATGGCTTTCGACACGCTCGATGTATTCTCCGATACAGCTGAATCGAAAGAGGGAGTTAAGGCCTTCAACGAAAAACGCGACCCTGATTTTTCTGACTATCGTTAATCAATTTCTGGAGATGATGAATGAGTGAAGAGCGAGTGGCATTGGTAACGGGCGGTGGCGGCGGAATCGGCAGCGCCATTTGTCGCGCGTTAAGCGAAGCTGGCCTTCGTGTCGCGGCGGCTGACGTGGATGGCAATGCCGCGCGTCGGACGGCCGATGAAATCAGCGGTTTTGGAATCGAAATGGACATTACTGATTCTGCGTCCATTGCGAAATCTCTTGCGCAAATCGAAATCGAAGTGGGTGGGGTGGACGTTTTGGTCAATTGCGCCGGGTGGGACGAGTTCATGCCCTTCACAAAAACCGATGATGCTTTCGTGAGCAAGGTGCTCAAAATTAACCTTGCCGGCCCCATGAACCTCACTCGCGCCGTGTTACCCGGCATGGTGGAACGGAAATGGGGGCGTCTTATCCATATCGCGTCGGACGCCGGTCGCGTAGGCTCGTCGCTCGAAGCGGTGTATTCAGGGGCAAAAGGCGGCATCATCGCCTTCAGCAAGACCGTGGCGAGGGAAATGGCCCGCAACGGCATCACGTCCAACAGTGTTTGCCCCGGACCCACGGATACCCCGCTTTTGTCGAAATTTACGGATTCAGGCGAGGATTCAGGTAAAATTGGGGATGCATTGAAACGAGCGGTGCCGATGAAGCGCATAGGGGTTCCAGAAGACGTCGCGCCCGCCGTTGTTTTTCTGGCATCGGAAGATGCGGGTTATATTACGGGGCAAACCTTGTCAGTGAGTGGTGGTCTGACTATGGCGTAGCAGGATTTTTGGCGAAATTGTAGTTTCAATCTAAGGGAGCATTCATGATTAAAATTGATGCCCATCAACATTATTGGAAGTACAATCGAGAAGACTACGGGTGGATGTCGGACGAGATGGGGGTCTTAAAAAAGGACTATCTCCCTCAAGATCTGAAGGCAGTCCAGGATCCAATTGGATTCGACGGTGCGGTAGCCGTTCAGGCGCGGCAGGTTGTCGGAGAATGCGATTTCTTAATGGATCTGGTGTATCGGTATCCAAATGTGAAAGGGGTCGTGGGATGGGTGGACTTACGATCTCCCGAAGTAGAAGAAGAACTGCTCAACTATTCCATTCACCCTACCTTCGTAGGGGTGCGACATGTCATTCATGATGAAGAAGATGATTATTTCATGATGCGGCCGGAATTCCTCCGGGGGATTTCACTGCTTGCCGATTACGAACTGACGTACGACTTATTGTTGTTCGAAAATCATCTCGCGACCGCGATCAAGTTGGTTAAGCAATTCCCTAATTTGAAATTCGTGTTGGACCACATATCGAAGCCGCGCATTAAAGACCAGGCCTTCGAGCCTTGGGAGCGCGACCTGAAAGAACTGGCTGAGATGGACAATGTTTATTGTAAATTGTCGGGGATGGTTACGGAAGCGGATTGGGACAACTGGACGCCGGAAGATATTGTTCCCTACATTTATTTGACGTTGGAGGCATTCGGCGCGAATCGATGCATGATTGGCAGCGACTGGCCGGTGTGTCTTGTCGCGGGCGAGTACGACAAAGTGATGGGCGTCGTATCAGACGCCATCAGTAAGTTGAGTGCGGAAGAACAGGCGGCCGTAATGGGACAGACCTGCATCGATTTCTACGACTTACCGGGATTCGATTGATTTAGCGGAGCGTGGGGAAGTAGTGGGCTTCGATCAACAGGCAGAGCGTGTGCCATATTGCGATGTGGGCTTCCTGAACGACTGCTGTAGATTCCCCAGGTGCCTTGATAGTAATTCCCGCGTGGGTGGCCAATTTGCCGCCGTGCGGACCGGTCAACGAAATCGTTGGACACCCGATTGCCTGGGCCGTTGATTGCGCCATGACGCAATTTGGGGAATCTCCGGAGGTGGAAATCGAGAGGAGAATGTCTCCCGGCGTGGCCAAGGCATAAACTTCCTGGGCAAAAGCGATGTCCCGCAATTGAGAATCGTTTTCGACGGCTGTTTTTAATGCTCCACTGGTACCGATTGGGATTGCGGCGAGTCCGGTTTCCAGATGTTCGGCCAATTCATCGCCCCACGGAAGTCCTTGTAAATTGTCTTTCATTTCTTGAGGAACCGTTCGTACTCGTTCGAAACTTTTACACAGTTCCCCTGCGATGTGGATGGCGTCAGCATGACTGCCGCCGTTTCCGCAGATGAACAACGTGCCCTTGTTGTCATACATCTCGACCAATGCCCAATGGGTCTTGAGAAGGTCGGAAGAACAGCTTTCGAGATCCGGGCGTCTTGACAGGAGTTTGTCGTGGATCTCCTGTTCCTGGGCATTCAATTCGTTCATATTTAGTCTTTCAAGGCCTGCACGAGGCTCAATAGGAAATCGCGATTGTCGGCGGAAATGTAGCGCATGGTACCTCCCATACGCGAGAAGGTCTTATTATAGCGTAAATAGTAATCGGGATTGTCTTCTGGTGGTTCGCCCTGCGTCCAATCCCAATGAGACTTAGCCAAATCGACGATAGCCATATAGTGATTGGTGATGTTCTTTCCGTCCTGAATCGCGACGTTGCGTGCCATGGAAAGGGATTTTTCGAAAACCATCGGAGACATCACCGCGGAACCGATGGAAAGGTATACGCCGCCTTCCAGATTACGGACGCCGTCGGCAAATCGAAGAAAGTCCCGTTCTGCTGTACGCCCCACTGCGGCTCCGGAATTCATCGGATGGGTGTAGTGAATGTCGTG
>Ga0315336_1002226_pt1 | contig 31030 bp, 31 predicted proteins | sample ASW5metaG_FD_204512 | JGI IMG/M metagenome (GOLD analysis project Ga0315336, IMG submission 204512) | Ammonia-oxidizing marine archaeal communities from Monterey Bay, California, United States - ASW #5 | ecosystem: Environmental > Aquatic > Marine > Intertidal zone | place: USA: California...
CTCGAGCCCTTGGTGCGAGGCATGAATTGGGCCGTGATGTAAGGCATGGAGCACGGAATACAATTGGCAGTGGCGAACATTTTGCTGGCAAGTTCACCTGGGTCATGTACCGGCAAATGGTGCACCAGTTCCTGCAGGATTTCTGCGCCGGTGCACTCCGCCATGGGTTTGGTCACCGCATCGCCATTGCACTGGGAGTGCAGGCCGTAGCCCCAGAATACCCAGGTGTCTTCGGGTTGATTGGCAAAGTGGGGTTGATGAGCGAGAACCACTGACAAAAGCCACCCGGAGTTTTTGAAAGTGACCAACCCGCCGGTGCCGGCAGGGTTGTGAGTGAATTTTTCCATGTGCTCGAAGAACGCCGGGTCGTGCAACGTCACAGTGAACGAAGTCCATTGGGTACGTTCGATATCACTGCAGAATGTATCGGGTGTGCCAAACTCGACTGACACGTGGCTGATGTTTCTCCACAACGCCCACGATCCGGATTCACACGGTTCCGTGGATAGCGCTGGTGCCGTCGACATTGAACCCACAGTGGATGCCTCGGTCATTGACCCGAGGGTTATGAAAACGCGGTCTTGTTTAGCGACATCCTGGCGACGTGTTTCGCCGCTGCTCACGTGCTCGAGCGCTGTGATGTTTGCGAGATCGTCGTCGAATGTAATGTCGCAAACAGACGCATTAAGGTGAAAGTGGACGCCTTGCTGTTCCAGCCAGCGGACCACCGGAGCGACAATGGAATCGTACTGATTCAGGCGGGTGCGATGAATTCCTTCCAGGCGGTTGAATCCCGGTAGCAGGTGCATGAACCTGCGCATGTATCGCCTGAACTCCGCCGCGCTATGCCAGGCTTGAAAGGCGAACATCGTGCACCACATTGTCCAGAAGTTCGTCGTGAGAAAATTATCCGAAAAATAGTCGCTGATCGCGATGTCGCCCAGCGAACGTTCGCTGCGTTGAGACAGCATTACCATTCTTACTCTGTCGGCGGCTGAGAGCCCGAACGCTGGCGCTTCAATCCGCTCGCCACTGTCGACTAGACGACAGCTGGATGACGTGAGCGTTGACTGGGTGAACGCCTGGATCTCTTGAGTCACCGAAAGCGAGGGGTCCTGCAGGGTGGGGATGCTGTTCAACAGGTCGTACGTGCAGCCGAAATGTCGTTCGAACATGCGGCCGCCGCGAATTATGTAGCCCTGTTCGGGTGAACCGGCTCCGTCGAGACTGCCGCCCAGTACGCTGGATCGTTCAAGGATGTGAATGCGCTCGCCATTCCAGCCGGTATCGCGGATCATGAATACCGCCGCGGCGAGCGAGGCGATCCCGCCGCCGATCATAAAGGCGTTGGGGCTGCTCAATCAGGCTGGTCCAGATATTCGCTCAAGCCGTAACCAACCAGTTCGCCGTCCAACGTATATTCAGTCATGCCTTCGCCGACGTGAGTGCTGGCGCCCTTGCGCCGGTTGCGCAACGGTATGTATCCCATGACCTTGCCTTGCAACGTGCGCACGCGGCCGTCTTCCAGCTTCAATTCGGCACTTAACGCTGTGTGGTAGTTAGTCCCGGGTTCGTATTGTGTGGTGAGTTTGGTATCGGTGATGCGCACCAGCTTCTGGCCCTCATGAAACAGGCCGCCGCCTTCGCCCTTATCGTTGGTGCGCACGATCATGCCGAGGTCGTCGCTGAAGTTTCCGGTAATCCATCGGTAGGAAGGTGTAGCCTGCCAGTACCGCGGTCCCCAGGAATGATCGCGTAACCCCCATCCATTGAACGCGATCGGGGCTTCTTCGCCAACTGTAATAGTCCCGCTTACGCGCATGTGTTGCTCGGTGTGCGCCCGAGCAAACTGGTTGCCATCGTCGGGATCGCCAACGTGACCGTACATCGGGCCAACGGCTTCATGCTGCAGGTCGATGCGAAGATTTTCGCGCGGATTGCTCTTGAAAGCCTTGCCGGGATCGGACATCTGCTTGGGCTCGTTGAGCACCACGGCGGAGCCGTCAAACACGGTATTCACGAGCTCGGCGGGTTCCACGATGGAGATGTCCAGTCCTCCGGCGTGCCAGGCATCGTTGTGGTTTATGGCCGGTTTGTCGTAGTTAAAGACCGCTGATCCGTCCGGGTTCCACACGATTACCGTCATTTCCGCATAGCCTTCGTTGGCTCGATTCCCCATGCGCACGAAGCCGCCGCGATTCTGCTTCGGGTCAAAGAAATTGAAATATACCGACTCGTTGAAATTTTCTTCCGGCCCGAGCTCGTGGGTGTAGTCGTCTTCAGGGCGTAGATTGCCGTAAATGCGGATACCTTTAGGCGTAGTCTGCATGTGATCCTCCCGATCCTTCCAAGGGTGCTTTTTATGTACGCAATGTAGCGTAGTCGTGCCAGTAGTTGGGATACGTTTTGTCCACTACCTGCTCGTCGTCGACGCGAAGCGTGCCACTGACGCTGCCCAGCAGCGAAAATGCCATTGCCATGCGGTGGTCGTGGTACGTGTTCAGCACATGCGGTTGGATGCCGCCCGGGTCGATGTGGTCGATTGAAATGGCATCGTGACTCGTACGCGTTTGGATGCCGAGATCACGCATTTCGGAGGCGGGACATTCCAGCCGGTCGCATTCCTTGTGATGCAGTGAGCTCAGGCCAGTGATGTTCGTGGTGCCAGGGAGCAGCGGGGCCAGCGTCATGAGTGTGAGCGCTGCATCCGGCATGTCGGTCATGTCCACACTAGGCAGGGCTGACAGGATCGCGGGTCCGGTAATTTTCGTTGAGTCGGGATGTCGTTCGATACGGGCGCCAACGCGTTCCATCACTTCGAAGAAACGGTAGTCGCCTTGCTTGCTGCTGGATCCCAGATTGCTCAAATTGACTTCACTGGCATGCAGGGTGGCCAAGGCAGCAAAGTACGTGGCTGCCGACGCATCGCCTTCTACCGTGACGCTGTCTGGCGCGTAGTCGCCTTTGTCGACTGTGATCACCCGGTCTGTGCTCCAGTGCGCTGACACACCGCGCTTGGCCATCTCGTTGAGAGTGATGTCGATGTACGGTCGCGACACTAAGTCCCCGTCGATGCAGATACGTTGCTGTGCACCGGCTGCGAATAAAGGCGCGGCAACCAGCAACGCCGTGACGTATTGGCTGGAGAGGGAGCCGTCGATGTGCAGATCAGTAGGAGGTTGCAGCGGCCCCTGCACGGTAACCGGCAACCCGCCGTTGCTTGAATCGACATCACAACCGTGTGCAGTTAATACAGCGTAGAGCGGTTCGTTGGTGCGAACGCGGAGCGAGGCGTGGCCGTCGATGGTTGTGCGGCCTTGACGCAACGCTGCAAGGCCTAGTAGCAGCCGAGTCGACGCTCCACTCATGCGCGTCTGCAGGTTGATGTCGCTGGTATAGTCCATAGGACCCGTCACGCTGATTGCATCTGCTTCGCGGTGCACAGTGACACCGAGCTGCGTGATGCAGTCGAGCATCGCATCGACATCATCGCACAGTGGAATCCCCACGATGCGTGTCCGCCCGTGAGCCAGCGCGGCGATAGCGAGCTGGCGCAGTGCGATGGATTTGCTACCAGGCAATGCAATGTGCGCGCTGAAGGATCCGTTCAACTGCGGAACTAGAAATGGATCGTTGGTGGCACCAGACATAGTAGCGGTCGTCAAAATTCGGGTTGGCATTCTAAGGGATCGAACCCAGAAACAAAAAGCCGCCTGTACGGCGGCTTAAATCTTCCCAATGGTTATTATTGTTATGGGAATCTAGAGAGGTTTAGTGCGCAAAGCGCTTCGTGCTAGTCGTTTCCCTTTCTACTTATCTCGTAGTGCAATTACCCGCTATAGCTTTGCCGTTCCCCTTGACCCGGCAGGGCTTGTAACCAGGCCGGGCAATCTAGCAGATAGTTTAACGTGAGGCAAACGTTAATCTTTAGCAAATCAACTAGTTAATGCAGGTTCCTCACGGGCGTGCGCAGTCCTATAATTCAGTTGGAGGACAGTATGACCAATTTGTATACCGAACTAGACGGCGCGTTCCTGGAGTACGCCGAGAAAGATTGCCTGCGATTGGCCGATGGCGTGGTTTGGTCGTACGCTGATCTGCGCGGTCTTATAGCAAGAATGGCCAAGCTGCTGATCGAACGTGGCGTCGAGCCTGGCGATAGAGTTGTGGTGCAGGTACAGAAGTCCGCCGAAAACCTTGCGCTGTATCTGGCGACCATCTGTGTGGGCGGTGTCTACGTGCCCTTGAACACTGCGTACACGCCCGCAGAACTGGACTATTTTGTAGCTGATGCAGAGCCCAGGCTGTTCGTCAGCGCGGAGGGCCGCTCTGATGTGGACAGTCTGACCCTGGACGCCAACGGTGGCGGATCACTGATGCAGGCGCTCGACGACGACGTTCCGCCGACACGTGTGGTGTCGCGGCAAGCGGACGATCTTGCTGCCATCGTCTATACCTCCGGTACAACGGGTCGATCAAAAGGAGCGATGCTCAGCCACGGCAATTTGTCGAGCAACGCGCATAGCCTGTGCGAGGCCTGGGGTTGGCGAGATGACGACGTGCTGTTGCACGCGCTGCCGATATTTCATGTGCATGGTCTATTCATCGCCAGTCATTGCGCGTTGTTGAACGGCACGCCGATGGTGTGGCTGAGCAGATTTGATGCTGCAGAAACCATGAAATTGCTGGACGGCTGCACGGTGATGATGGGCGTGCCCACTTTCTACACACGCTTGTTGGCAGAACAGAGCTTCCCGATAGTACCGTTGGATCATATGCGCGCATTTATCTGCGGTTCCGCACCGCTGACGGAACAGGTTTTCGACGCCTTCGAAGCCAGAACGGGGCACCGCATCCTGGAGCGCTACGGTATGAGCGAGACGATCATAAATACTACCAACCCACTCGATGGCGAACGCGTACCGGCGACGGTCGGATTTGCGCTGCCGGGGTTGGAGCTGCGAATTGCGGATGAGCAGGGCCAGGAGCTCCCCACGGGCGCGGTGGGCGCGATTGAGGTACGCGGTCCGAGCGTGTTCAGTGGTTATTGGCGCATGCCGGACAAGACGGCAGAAGAGATTCGTCCCGATGGATTCTTCATCACGGGAGATCTTGGGATTGTGGACGAGCATGGCCGGCTGTCGATCGTCGGCCGGGCGAAAGACCTTGTCATATCAGGGGGCTATAACGTCTATCCCAAGGAAGTCGAGAGCTTACTCGACGACATCGCTCAGATTCAGGAAAGTGCCGTGATCGGGGTGCCCCATGCAGACTTCGGCGAAGCTGTTGTGGCGGTGGTGGTTCCTGTGCAGGAAGATGTGCAGCTCACCCAGATCGAGGCGGCGCTGGACGGACAACTGGCGCGCTTCAAGCAACCCAAGGCGGTAGTAAACGTGAGCGGGTTGCCGCGCAACAGCATGGGTAAGGTGCAGAAGAACCTGCTGCGCGACCAATTCTCAGAAATCTTGAGTGGAGACTAGTCGTCAGACCTGGATTGAGCACTAGCAAGCTTCGTTCAGCGGCAGCGACTCTCGGAGTTCGCGCTTCAAAAACTTTCCTGACGCGTTGCGCGGTAGCGCCTCGTTGGTAAACCACATGTAGCGGGGTACCTTGGGTCCTGCGATCAATACGCGCAGGTGTGCGCGTAGTTCGTTCGCGTCCGCCGCCTGGCCATCCTTTAAATGTATCGCCACGCCAACTTCCTCGCCGAGGCGGTCGTCCGGAACACCGAACACCGAGCACTCCGCCACCGCGGGGTGTTCGAACAGCGCACTCTCGACTTCGGCGCAATAGATGTTTTCGCCACCTCGCAGCACCATGTCTTTGAGTCGATCTACGATGTACAAAAATCCATCTTCGTCTTCCCGGGCGATGTCGCCGGTGTGCAGCCAGCCGTTCTGTATCGACTCCGCCGTCGCCTCGGGGCGATTAATATAGCCTTTGATTACCTGTGCTCCACGCACCAGCAGCTCCCCCGTTTCGCCCTGGGCCACTTCGTTGCCGTCGGCATCCACGATCTTTGTTTCGTAGCACGGCATGGCGGGTCCGCAGCTTGCCGGTTTATCGACGAAAAAGTCTCCGCCAATGGAGGTGATGATGCCGCAGGTTTCAGTCATACCGTAGCCGGTATTGGGCCGCGCCGTTGCAACGGCTTCGTCTATCTTTCCCACCAGGTCTGGTTGTAGCTGCGCGCCGCCACCGCCCAGGCTCATCAGGCTCGAGGTATCCGTTGCAGCGAAATCCGGGTGTGATATCACTTCCCGAGCCATGACGGGTACACCAGTCAGTGCGGTTATGCGTTCGGCTTCAATGAGTTTGAGCGCGCTGCCCGCATCCCATTTGTACATATGCACGAGTTTGCCGCCGGCGAGGGTAGTGCCCTGGGCGACACAGTTGTTCGCGGTCACGTGAAATAGAGGAGTGGTAATGAGCGCTGCCGATATCGGCGCTTCAGCGCCCGGTTGTACAAGGCCTTTGCGCTCCGCCAGCGCACCTAGCAGCGCTGCTGCAAAAATCATCGACCAGATGTTACTGACACAGCCACGATGGGTGAGTTCTGCCCCTTTCGGATTGCCGGTGGTGCCCGAGGTGTAGAATATGCAGGCGTCGTCTTCCGGGTCGATATCAATCTGCGGAAGCTCTCCGGCCTGCTCGAGAACGGCCGACCATGCCGTTACGCCTGGCGCGGCTTCAGGGAGTCGAACCCCGACCAGAGCGATTTCCGTGAGTTGTTGCTCGTATCCTTCCAGGCGCTCCAGACGCTCCTGGTCGAGTACGATGACCTTGGGTTGCGAATCCTCAATGGCATAGCGCATCTCTGGGCCGGTCCACCACGCGTTCATGCCTACAACGGTGGCGCCGATGGACAGCGTTGCCCAGTAGGCAAGCAACCATTCAGGGTAGTTGCGCATGGCGATAGCGACGCGGTCACCGTGTTGCACGCCTTGCTTTAGAAGCCATAGTCCTATGCTACGGACCTGGTCATGGGCCTGCTGATAGGTGATCCGGTCTTGTTCGTAAACCAGGTAGTCGCGGTCGCCGAACTGCTGAGATATAGCGAATATCTCGCGCATGTTGCTTGGCGCGTGCGCATATGTGCGGGTCGGATTTCCGCGAATGTCGACAACAGAAATTTCGAATTCGGCACCCGGTGCGGTCAGCGCCTCCCATACTTCTCGGTACTCCGCGTACAAGTCATTCCCCTGCAAAAGACGAGCCGCGCAACTTAGCACGAATATTCGTGGGCGCAAGTTTATTCGCAAACGCGCACAGTCATTCGGGGTTGGTGCTGATACCGGTAGTCCGCCGCATGACCTAGCCTCACGCTACCTTCTCCGGAGCAAGCACCATGTTGAAACTGATCGTTCTTTTTGTGGCCCAACCGCTGTTAGCTGATTGTGGGTGTATGTGTGTGGACGGGGTTGCCAAAACGCTGTGTCAGACCGTGAGCGAGGCCCAACAGAATCCCAACATGTGCCCACCCGCGCACAGATGTCCTGTCGACCCCGCCGGTGCAATTCCGCCGGAAGAGCAACGGTACTTTGATGCACCGGCGGAACATGCGCACCACTGTCGTGAGGTGCGGGTGTGGGACAAGAGTGCCGATGCCTACGCGGGTGTCAAAGTCTGTGACGTGTCGACGGGTTAGGATACGGCTTTGTAGGGTTGTTGAGCTGGTCAGAGTTGGCACAATGGTGTTCGATGTTGGCGCCTGGCGGGACTAGTGCTCAAACCATCTCACGCTGAGATTTCCATTGTGATACCGGTGTACCGGGATAACGATGCCCTTGTGGAGCTTCTGCGCGCGCTCAAACCCTGGGATATGCCGGTCATAGTTGTAGATGGCGATGAGGATTCGACGACGTGCGCCATCGTAGAGGGACAGGGCCGGTACGTTGTGGCCGCACCTGGTCGTGGCGCACAGATCGCTGAAGGCATCCGCCACGCCGCGACGCCCTGGATATGGGTGCTGCATGCGGACTGTCAGCCCTCGGCAGCCGCTGTCGACGAGCTCAATGCCGTGGTCGCTAGCCGGGCGCTTGGTTGGGGGCGATGTGATGTGCTGCTACCTGGTCTGCCTCGAGTCGCGTGGTGGATGAACTGGCGCTCTAAGGTCACCCGCATCTGCACTGGCGATCAAGGGATGTTTTTCCATGGCAGCGCATTGGAATCCATCGGTGGCTACCCATCGCTACCACTCATGGAAGACATCGAAGTGAGCAAGCTCCTCAAGCACAGCAAGTTTCCATTCTATGCGCTGCGGGGACCGGTAACTTCATCGCCGCGGCGCTGGGTGCAGAACGGCGTGCTGAGCACCATCCTGACGATGTGGTGGTGCCGATTGCGCTACTTTTTTGGCGTTAGCGCCGATGCCTTGTACGCAGCTTACTACGGTGGCATCAAGTGAAGATCCGCCGGGTGATCGCGGTCCTGGCGCGCACTCCGCGACTGCATCACACCAAGACCAGATTAGCATCAACGCTAGGCGCGAGAGGTGCAATGCAAGCCCATATTGAGTTGGTTGAAGACACTCTCGCGCGGTTGCAGGACGTTTCTGTGGCCGCTCCCTCGCTGTGGGTAACCGAAATCGATGGAACGACCCGAGGCTGGGCGTCGACATACGACATTCCCTTACACGTGCAACCTGGCGGGGACCTTGGCGAGAAGATGGACGGCGTGTTGCGTAGCCTGTTGGTCGATGCGGACCAGGCATGTCTCGTAGGCACGGATTGCCCGGATATCGATCTTGCCTATGTGGACGCCGCGTTTGCGGCGTTGACTGAAAGCGATCTTGTCATCGGACCGGCAGAAGACGGTGGGTATGGCTTGATCGGTTTGCGTGAGCCAGCTGCGAATCTGTTCTCAGGCGTTGATTGGGGGAGCGCGAACGTCCTGCGCCAGACGTTGGAACGGGCCGCCGACAGCGGCCTTAGAACGTCCCTGCAGCAGACGATCTGGGATGTGGATACGCCCGCAGATTGGCAGCGTTATCGGAAATTAAAGATCAGCTAAGCAATCTCGCCGGTCTTAGCGATAGACCGTATGAAGCGCTCCAGACGGCGCCGATCAGTGACGTGCATGCGGGTCAGCTCCATACCGCACACGAGGGTCTGATTGCGTTTATTTTCGTGCCAGTGACGGATCACCGCCTCGCTGTGAATTTCCAACAGCTTTGGCACGGTGATGGCGCATTGCTCGAATCGATCTTCATTCTGCGGTGACCAGTGCGGAGATGGGTCGAATTCCGCGCGTAAACCGCCCGCTGATATGTCGATGATACGGCCAGTTATATCTTCTTCGTTTACAACCCGAATCCCACCCGGGTTGTCATCTCGAAACAACGTTACGATCGCGCCACTGGCGCTGATTCTCAATGGTATGCGGAACCTGGTTGAGCGGCGGCGCTGGTGATACAACATGCCCGAGGGCAGCGCGATGTGGAAATAGGGGACTCCTCGTTCCGCGTCACCGCGTATGACCCTGGCGCTTTCGATATACACAAACGTACCCTGGTCTCGAGCCGAGATCGAGATACGGCGCTCTTCCTGTAGGAATTGGTTGCCGGTGCGCGGACTGATGTCCTGGATCAGGAAATCGGTGTCGGTAACGTCCAGTACCTTGCAGTGGTAGGCGTCATCGCCACCATCTACCCGCATGGTCAAATCCAACGATTGATCGCGTAGTTGTTTCAGGCAAGCGATGATGTCTGCATGTTGATCGATAAACCGACTGTCTGCATTGGTCGACAGCGCAGACGTGGCCGCGATCGATTGGTTCGACAATTGAATTGTCCCTGGATTGTCCCTCGTCTCTTGATTCCAATTGTTCAGCTATGACGGAAAGCGTTCCGTTAACTGGGTCACGCTAGGCGCAGGTGGTCGCAATGCCGTGTATGCGCGCAATCATCGCGCGCAGCCCATTGCCCCGGGTTGGCGACAGGTGCTGAATTAATTCGAGCTCGGTGAACAGACCCTCGATGTCGAAGTCCAGAACTTCCTCGGGTTGTTTGTCGTTGAGGGCGATGAGCACGATGGTGATTAAGCCGCGCACGATGAACGCGTCACTGTCCATGCTGAAATGCAGCGCCCCGGTCGGCGACTGCTGGTAGGTCAGCCAGACCTGGCTCTGACAGCCTCGGATCAGGTTGGCTTCGACCTTGCTGGGTTCCTCTAGGGAAGGCAATTCCTTACCGAGGTCGATTACGAATCGGTATTTGTCTTCCCAATCGTCGAATAAGTCGAATGTCTGCGTAAGCTCATCGATATCCAATTAGAAAACTCCGAGTTCCAGCTGGGCTGCCTCGGTCATCATGTCGCGAGACCACGGGGGGTCGAATACCAGCTCAACGGATACGTTGGCCACGTTGGGGGCCATCGATACGCGATCTTTGACTTCTTCGACCAGGACTGGCCCCATGCCGCACCCCGGTGCGGTTAGAGTCATCTGTATGCGTACCTCGTTCGCCTGTATTTCTACCGCGTAGATGAGGCCGAGGTCGTCAATGTTCACGGGTATTTCCGGGTCGAAGACGCTTTGCAGGGCCTGGTGTACGTGTGCGGAATTGATGCTGCCATCGTGGTTGGCTGGACCGAACTCCAATACCTGAGGCGTAAGGCCAATGGCATCCGCGTCGGCTCCGGCAATACGCGCCATATTGCCTTCCATTACCACGGTAAATGTGCCGCCTAGCGATTGTGTTAGCGTTATGAAGGCGCCGGCCGGGATAGTAACAGGGTCGCCGGTGGGCACCAGCCTTGCTTCACAAGCGCGGGTGGTTGTGACTATGCGGCGTTCCACTTGTTAGTTTGCCCCGACGTCGGTAGCGAGACCTGCGGCGTCAACACCTGTCTCAGTATCCGGTGCGTTTCCCACCGCAAAACTCTCGCCGCAGCCGCAGTAGCTGGTTGCATTGGGGTTTTTGAACACCAGCGCAGAGTTGAGACCCTCGGTGATCATATCAACCTCGGTACCCCGAACCATTTCCATATCGGCGAGGCTCACGCAGATACGCACGCCCTCGCCAAAATCGAAGCACTCGTCGTCGTCGGCAGGCAGTTCCAGGTAGTCGAGCATGTACATGAACCCATTGCAGCCACTTTCCTTGACGCCAAGGCGCAGGAATTGAGCTTGGGTTTGCTGCAGCTGTCCACGAATATGGCTACTCGCTGTTGGGGTAATGTTTATGTCCGCTTTACCATTCATTTGGATACTCCGACTACAAAAATGATGTTGCTTTGTCGACCGCCTGGATGAAGCGCTCCACGTCTTCTTCGGCGCTATAGAGGCTGAAGGACGCGCGTACGGTTCCCGGCAGCTCCAGCGCGTCCATCAACGGCATTGCGCAGTGATGCCCGGTGCGTACCGCAACACCTTGTTGGTCTAGCAAGGTTCCTATGTCGTGCGGATGCGAGCCTTCCAGCACGAAAGATACTACCGCCGAGCGATGTGCCGGTTCGCCAACCAGCCGCGCGCCGGGGATTTGCTTGAGCCGACCGATGCAATTTCGGATGAGTTTGTCTTCGGCGTCGACGAGCTGTTGTCGCGGCAGGCTATTCAAGTACTTGATGGCGGCGCCCAGGCCCACGGCTCCCGCGATATTGGGTGTGCCCGCTTCGAACTTGTAGGGCGGGCGTTGGTACGTGCTTGTTTCGATTGTGACCCGCTCAATCATCTCGCCGCCTCCCTGCCATGGTGGCAGTTCCTCCAGAAGTGCGAGTTTGCCGTATGCAACGCCAATACCGGTCGGCGCGTACATTTTATGCCCGGAGAATGCATAGAAGTCGCAGTCCAGGGCCTGTACGTCTACTGATTGATGCAGCGCGGCCTGCGCACCGTCGATGACGGTGAAAGCATTTACGCTCTTGGCCGCGGCGATCAGTTCCGCCACCGGGTTGATGGTGCCGAGGGCGTTGGATACGTGATTGCAAGCAAATATCTTGGTTGCGGGGCCTAACTTGGAATGGAAATCGTCGAGATCCAGATCACCACTTTGGGTAACCTTGACCGCCTTGATTGAAGCGCCGGAACGCTGGGCGAGCATTTGCCACGGCACGATGTTTGAATGGTGCTCCAGCTCGGTGAGCAGAATTTCGTCGCCCGGACCTAGCTGGCCGGTCAACACGTTTGCGATCAGATTGATGGCCTCCGTGGTGCCCTTAGTAAGGATGATCTCCTCGTGGTGCGCAGCGTTGACAAAAGATTGCGCCAGGGTTCTGGCCTCTTCGAGCAGGTTGGTTGCTTCTTCGGCCAATAGATGGGCCGCGCGGTGAACGTTTGCGTTGTGCATGCGATAGTAATTCGCGACAGCATTTATCACGGCGTTTGGTTTCTGTGTCGTTGCCGCGTTGTCCAGGTAGATCAATGCCTGGCCGCGGTGCTCACGTTGTAGAATCGGAAAGTCGCCGCGGAGGTTATGCATGGTCCGCTGCCTGCAGGACTGCTCGTGCTTCGCTTTCCAGTGGCCCTGCGACACAGCTGTTCAGAAAGGCTTGGCCGAGAAGCTCACGGGCTTGGGCTTCGTCAATGCCACGGCTGGCGAAGTAGAACAGGTGGTCCGCATCGAGCTGTCCAATGGTCGCACCATGCGCGCATTTCACATCATCGGTGTATATCTCCAACTCTGGCTTGGTATTGACCTTTGCATTTTTGCCGGTGATCAGATTTCGATTCGACAGCTGAGCATCGGCACCGTTGCATTGGGCGTGTATGTGAATCCGTCCGTTAAAGGTCACTTTGGCCCGATCTTCGGCAATGGTGCGTACGGTCTGCTGCGATACCGTGTTGGCGGCGGTATGCTCGAGCGTGATCTGCTGGTCGTGGTGTCTGCCTTCGGCTACCCGTGAGGCACTTGTTATTTCGGCACGGGCGCCTGGCGCTGCACAGACGACCTGAATGTCCTGGCGACGCATACGCGCCCCGGTGCTGTGATTATGCAGTTGGTAGTGGGCGTCTTTTGCCAGCACGACGTGCAGGAACTGCCAGTGCGTGGTTTGTGAAAAGCTGTTGCGCGAGTGCAGTAGCTGGCTGCCCGGTCCCAACTCAACCCACAGATTGTGTAGTTGCTGGTCGCTGTCGCTGGTGAATACCTCGCGCAGGTCCAACCGCGCGTTGGCGAGCAGGCGCAACACCATCGGCCCGCTGCGAGCACCATGCTCGATAGTCAAGGGTGTAGTAGGGGTGCCGTCGACCGTTAACACATCCACGCGGTGCTGGTAGCAGAACGCCGCGTACGCTTCCGGAGCTGTGTCCAACGTTGGGCTCATCGGCAGGTTCACTGTCTCGGCGCTGACGTTGGTCGCGGTGACCTGATCGGGCAGTGCTCCCAAATCGGGGACACTGGTTGGTAACGGCAGCAACTCCAGGACGGGTGTAGGGTTGGTATATTTCCAGCGTTCCTTGTGCGCGCGACTGTTCAGTGCTGCATTGATCTGCTCCTGGAAGTCGTCACCTTGCCCGAGCCAGCTCGGAACGTTGGGTACACCTGCAAGCCGGTGCGCTACGTTAGCCATGCGTAGCCTTTTTCTTCCAGCGTCAGCGCGAGATTCTTGTCGCCGGATTGAACGATTTTGCCATCGGCCAACACATGCACGACATCAGGAACAATGTACTCGAGCAGGCGCTGGTAGTGGGTGATCAGAATGACGCCGGTCTCCGCAGAGCGGAAGCGATTGACCCCCTGGGCGACCACCTGCAGAGCATCGATGTCTAATCCTGAGTCGGTCTCGTCGAGAATTGCCAGGCTCGGCTGCAGCAACAGCAACTGTAGAATCTCGTTGCGCTTTTTCTCGCCCCCTGAAAATCCTTCGTTGACGCCGCGCTTGAGGAACTCCGGGTTCAGATCTAAGGATGCTGCCAGTTCCCGGGCTTGCTTGATGAATGCTGCGGCCCCGGGTTGTTCCGCCTGTCTGGCGAAGGCTTGGGCGTCCAGGCTCGCTTTCAGGAATTCCATGTTGCTTACGCCAGGAATTTCCACGGGATATTGGAACGCAAGAAACATGCCGGCGTGGGCCCGCACATGAGGTTCCCAATCCACGATGTTGTGACCATCGAGCCGAACTTCACCCGCGGTTACGGTGTAGCCGGGACGACCGGCAAGCACGTTGGCCAGGGTCGACTTGCCCGAGCCGTTCGGTCCCATCACGGCGTGAACCTCGCCAGCGCGCACAGTGAGGTCGAGGCCCTTGAGAATTTCCTTACCGTCTACGGTGGCATGCAGACCACGAACTTCGAGTAAGCTCATCCGACGGCTCCTTCGAGGCTCACTTCTAAGAGCTTGCCAGCTTCCACTGCAAACTCCATGGGCAACTCCTTGAACACTTCTTTGCAGAAGCCGTTCACTATCATGCTCACGGCTTTCTCAGGATCGATACCGCGCTGTTGGCAAGCGAACAACTGATCTTCACTGACTTTTGACGTGGTGGCCTCGTGTTCGATGGTCGCGCTTGGATTGCTGTTTTCGATGTAGGGAAAAGTGTGGGCGCCGCAGCTGTTTCCGATCAACATAGAATCGCATTGGGTAAAGTTGCGCGCGTTCTGCGCTGTAGGAGAAATCCTCACGAGTCCTCGATAAGTGTTCTGGCTTCGGCCGGTGGAGATGCCCTTGGAGATGATGGTGCTCTTCGTATTGCGGCCCATGTGGATCATCTTTGTGCCGGTATCTGCCTGCTGCACATTGCCGGTCAGCGCCACGGAATAAAATTCGCCAACGCTGTCGTCGCCACGCAACACTACGGACGGATATTTCCAGGTGATTGCGGATCCGGTTTCAACCTGGGTCCAGGAGATTTTCGCGCCGGCGCCGGCGCACAGACCGCGTTTGGTGACGAAATTATAAATGCCGCCTTTGCCGTTCTCGTCGCCTGGGTACCAGTTCTGGACTGTGGAGTATTTGATCTCTGCACCTTCCATCGCCACCAGTTCTACTACCGCTGCGTGCAACTGATTCTCATCCCGCATGGGTGCGGTACAACCTTCCAGATAGCTGACGTGAGCGCCTTCGTCGGCGACGATCAATGTGCGTTCGAACTGACCGGTATTGCGCTCGTTGATACGGAAATAGGTCGACAGTTCCATGGGGCAGCGGACGCCCTTGGGTATGTACACGAATGACCCGTCGCTGAAAACAGCAGAATTCAGCGCCGCGTAAAAGTTGTCTTTCTGCGGCACAACGCTGCCGAGGTAGCGTTGTACTAGCTCGGGATGACTGTGCACTGCCTCGGAAATAGGACAAAAAACGACGCCCGCTTCAGCTAGCTTGTCTTTGAATGTAGTGGTAATGGAAACACTGTCGAACACGGCGTCCACGGCGACATTGGGATTGCTTTGCACCACTCCGGCCAGCGCCTCCTGTTCGTGCAAAGGAATCCCGAGTTTTTCGTAGGTGCGCAGCAGCTCTGGATCGACGTCGTCCAATGACTGCGGGCCGTCGGTCAATGCCTTGGGGGCTGAGTAGTAGGAAATCTCATCGAACTTGACCGGGGGAAATTGCACGTGTGCCCATTCGGGTGCGTCCATTTCACGCCAGGCATCGAACGCCTGCAGACGCCATTGCGTGAGCCAGTCGGGTTCAGCTTTTTTGTTCGAGATGAAGCGCACCACGGACTCGTCCAGCCCGGGTGGAAGGGTATCGGATTCAATGTCGGTGACGAACCCGGCTTTGTAGTCCGCGTTCGATTTGACCAAATCATCGACAGATTCGCTCACACTATTACCTCTTTGACCTCGTTGATGCGTAAACTCTCGGGGGGGATCTGAGGGCGGCTGATTTTACTCTTAGGTAATACCCAAGTAAAACAGTCGGGTATTATCGTAACAGGAAATGGGGGCTTGGATCAGTGGTTCGGGAAGCAGTAACGGATGCCTAGATTAGAGCGCGTGCCGGAAGCGCACATAGATTATGCCTATGGCATTTACCTCCTCGATACCAAGCACCGGCTTATCAAAGCTTTGAAGCGGCGCTACAAGCCCTCGATCCATGGTCACAAGACCTGGGGTTCGAGCTTTTTGCTGATGGACTATCTATCCCACCATGGCATTCGCAGAGGTGCGAAGGGGATGGAAGTTGGCTGTGGCTGGGGCGGCGTTTCGGTGTATTGCGCGCACCAGTTCAATGCCAAGATGACCGCCGTCGACCTGGATCGCGCGGTATTTCCCTATGTTGACGTGCTGGCGGAGCTCAATGGCGTAGAGGTGGCGCACCACACCGCGGACTTTACTAAAATCAAAGCCCCGGACCTGGCCCAGCAGCGATATCTGTTTGGCAGTGACATCTGCTTCTGGGACTCATTAGTCAAACCCCTGGCTCGATTGGTCAATCGCAGCTTCAAGGCCGGAGTCGAGCGTGTGGTCATTACCGACCCTGGCCGCCCCACGTTTTACGAATTCTGCGATCTTATGGCGCAAAAACACGATACCAAACTTCAGGAATGGTATGCCATTGAGCCTGAGCGCTTCGAAGGGGAGGTGGTCGATATTCGACCAAAAAAACAATAGCTTATGAGCTATTTTGAACGAATAACTTTAATTGTTCTGCAAGGCTTACACAGGCTGACGACCTTACCCTCGCGATGATCGGTATGGGCACGACCAGTGCCGGCATATAGCTGGTGCCGGCAGCATCTGAACTTACTCGACCTGCTGTTTTGGCCGTGTGTGCATCCCATATCAAAGCTTCATAGGACGAATCGTTTTCCCAGGTTAGAAAGCCGAAGCAACCACCGCCTCCCGGCGTGAGCGTGCATGACAGGCTGCCGCCCTGACCGATTCTTGTTGTCGATCCCTCGAGCCATACCAGGTATTTGAGCCCAATTTCGCGTATGCGCTCTGCCAGCACCGGTTGTCGCAGCAGCGACGGAAGGTCGGTTGTGTTCAGGGGGGCCGTGCGAGGTTCGAACCACGGAAACATGGCGTCCATGAATGCCTGCTCGCTGATGACCGCGACGCTACCTGAACCGGAGCCCATGTTGCGCGACACGCAGTCGATGAAGTCCAGTTCTGCTTCTGCCTGACTCGGGCGATTGCGACGACCCATCACAACGATCGAATCGCCCTCGGCCATGGCGGTCTCGGTTTGCCGAATCTGCTGCACGGTCGCAGTCACACAACCGTTCAATAACGTTGCTGCCGTGAGCGCCAGCGCAAACCGCTTCACACCGAACTCGCTTCGTCGGGCGTGGCATCAGGGGGAGGGGTACTGGCTGGCTGCTGCTGTTCAGGTTGTGGCTGTGGCTGCGGCGGCACCAGGGGTTTACCGGCAGCGAGCCACCTGGCGACCACGGGTTCGCGTGAAAAATTAATACTGAAAAATGCCATGGCGTCGCGGCAAGCGGCCATGGCGGCCGCTTGCAGACCATTGCTCGCAGAGCCGTAGTTTTTCTTGCTGGCCTTACCATATGCGGGCAATTTCCATCCGCCGACGAGGTTTCCGGCGCGGTCATAGAGCTGGAAGTCGTAGCGAATCCAGACCTCGTAGTAGTTAGATCGCGTCTGGCTGGGCAACGAAAATTGCACTTCCGTAATCGTTGGTCGCAATACACCGTCCAGTGGCGCTTCGGCGATGACGCCGTCCACGAATGTGTGGCCTTCAAATACGCCGGTGGCCAGATTGTTGAACAGTTGTTGCTGTGCAGGGCCAATGGACACTTCCCATTCGCCTTTCTTATCGATGGCTTCGGTATGGATGTAGGTCACCAGCGCATCGTCCAGGTGAATACCCAGGTTGACCGGCGACTTCTGTATCAGTGGTATCGGGAAGGTGCCTTCAATCTCGAGGTGCTTGGTCCCCGCACAGGCACCGAGCAGTGCGATCACGGCGGCCAATAAGCTGAAGGCGCCGGCGCGGGCCGCGGTTGCTCCAATTGGTTTGCCGATTTCGTTCATTGATATTCCGCCAATCCAACAAATGTACCATCGTTGCGAAACGCCAGTTCGCGCATCAACGCGGCAAAACGGTAAACACGCGCGTTCGGTCTATCTAGATATACCGGAAAACCGACGGCATGGATACGTACTCTACGGCGCCCGCTTTCATCGGTTAGATTGACTCTGTCTACGGCTTCTACCACTTCTTCGATGGAATTGCCGGTGTAGTCATCCCCAAAAACGTAGATGCTGATTCGCTTGTCTGGATCATAGTACGTGTTGATTGCCGTTGTAATGCCTTCGACAGGGCTAGAATTGCTGAACGGCGCCCACGATTGCAGCGTCTGCACGATGGAGTTGCGCAGTGCGGGCGTATCTTCGATCCACCGCCCGGCGTAGCGGGAGAACATATAGTCGCCCATGTCATTCATGACCTGGATGCCTTTGACCTGAGGATAAATCGAGAGCGTTTCGGTGACTTTGCGCACGACCTGTGGCCATGCCACGCTCTGCATGCTGCCGGACGTATCGATAACGAAAATAATGTACTCGGAATCGACGGTGATGCCGCCCACCAGGCCCGAGGAACGTTTGAAGTCCAGACCGAGCAGGCGTTGCATTTCGTCGGTCAGGCTTTGCTTGGCCGCCGCGAGTTTTAAACTTTCCACAGACACTTCCTGCTGCGATTCAGAAAGGTTGTCGAATTGTCCCAGAATGTCCTCTAAACGCATCTGTAATGCGGCCAGTTCGGTAAGCCGCTGAGTCAGATCGGATTCTGTGTCGTTGATCTGCCGGCGAAGCTCGGTGACCCTGCCGCGAATGTCGAATAACGCCTGCTCTCGATCGGCGACCTGTCCCTGCAGATCGAGGGTGCTTTTTTCCAAAAGAATCGGCTGTACGGTTTTGGTGATCATGAGCAGCAGGATGATGGCGCCGAATCCGCAACAGATGACGTCGAGAAATGACACGCTGAACTCTTCTACACCCCTGCGTGAACGCCGCATTATGGCCAATCCCAGGACGGCGAAATGAAGGCGCCGCCGGTGACCCTGGCGACGTTCCAATAGGCGGCCGACGCCATGGGATCGCCTTCCATGGGAAACATGATGACGTTGATCGGTATCTGTTTGGGCAAACGATTGACCGCGTCACCAAACAGGCTGAGCCTGCGCTTGCCGGTAACGGTAGCGGCGCGCGGCGCATCTTCGCCCTGGGTGGGCAGGCCATCGGTAATTATGTAGACGTTATCCGGAATCGGCGAAAGCTGGCGTATTTCCAGGATCAGGTTGACCAGGCTGGAGCCACCCTGGGGCGTTTCGCCGCGCAGGGATTCGATAGCTGCGTTTAACGCCTGCCCGTCGTGCATGGGCACCCAATCTTGGTCGGAGTCAGCCACAAACGAGCGGGTATTCTCGGCGAAGCCGAACATCTGAAATTCCGAATCCAGGGGTAACTGAGCCGCCAGCCATTCCACCGTTCGCACTGCGCGTTGCCACTTTGGTGCCGCGCGCTTGCGGTCTTCATCCATATTACGCCGCCGCAGAACATTGACGATCGTGCTATCGAGCATGCTGGCCGAGGTGTCTACAGCGATAATGATGTTGCGCCCGCCAACCTTTAATCCAGTCAGGTACTGGCGATCGCCTTCGCCCTCGAACGAGCGCACCTGGGCGCCGTCGTTGGCGGCTTTCAATGCGAGCAGCCGATTCACCTCTTCTTCGCGGGTTTCTATGTCTGCACTCAGAGACTTGAGGCTTTCGGTCTTCGCAACGGAGGTGTCTTTCAGTTCATCCAGGTCGGCTTGTCGTTTCTCGATGGTTTGTTTGGTTGAGGCGAGGTTTTGATCTGATTCATCTACACGAGCATCGACATCGTCTAATACCTCCAGCATCTCGAACAGGTCCTTTTCGCCCTGTTGTACCTGATAGTCGAGCATACGGATTTCACTCAATATGTCGTCATTGGTTACCCGATGATCCTGCTCGGTGTCGTGGTTGATAATCAGGAAGATCAGAATCACCGCGCCGAACCCGCAGGACATGACGTCGAGGAAAGACAGCGAGAAGACGTTGAGTCTGCGGCGTTGCGGCACTCACCTTACTCCAGACGAATAGCTACGAACCGTTGGCCCTCGCAGTCGACCTCATCGCCCGGGGCAACGTTGCTGGGATCGACGTGCGTGTCGAAGCGGGGTGAATCTATTGGGTAGGCGACGTGTTCGGCTAACAAATGCGTGGCTCGAGGTTGTGCGTTGATTTCCAGCTCTGTAGCTTCGACCACGGCCGAACCGCTGGGTTCAACGGTAATGCTGGTGATGCGGCGCGCTTCCTGAGTATCCAGTTGCGCCGCTAGGCGTTGGTAATTGCCGATGAGATCTGCCTCGACACATGTTTGGAGCGGCATTGCCCTGGCCTCGAACAGCGCCTTCAGACCCGGCACCGCGCTTGCCCTTGGGCTCAACACCAGGTGTTGTACCTGCTCGAAATCGAATGCGCTCAAGCGCTGATCGAGCTTGGTGGCCAGCAGCGCGGCGCTTACTTCAATGTCGCGACTTGCGCTTCCGTTGGTCACACTGACACGGTGGTCGGCGAGCTGATTCCGCGCCAACCACGAAGTTACCTGATCGTAAAGCTGCTGCTCGGACTCACCGGCGTGCAAAGGATCGAAGCGTGTTTTCTGCACGAATTCGTCGGCGATGACATTCATCCAGCCGTCGACAAGATTGGCAACGCCCGCGCCATCCAATACCGTCGTCTGGCGATTCTCGCGTTGACCTTGCGCTACCGACACGTGACTCAGTGTCATGCGATGCAGCTCGACGTCCAATACGTGGTAGTCCGAGTTGGCGGTCACCGACAGTGATTGAGCAAGAGCTGCATCGATGAACCCCAACACGGGCAGGTTGGCTTCTTTGCAGATGCCGAGCAGAAGCCCCAGTTGTTGTTTAGTCAAATGACCGCCCACACACAACACGACCGGTTGGCTGGCGGGTAATCCCAGGGCTCGAAGATGGTGATAAATGAGATCAGCGTGGTTTTGCGCTGGTCGTAAATCTCCCGCTACGGGGTCTGGGGCCAAACTGTAGAAATACTTGTTGTTGAATTGCTGGGGGTGAGAGCGAGAAAACTTCACCGCTTCGTCGCCGAACTGGAGGGTGCCGCTTGCTGACGAGGCGCCGGCCAGTTGGCGCAGCATTATATCCCCGGCTTCATTGCGGGCAGTTAGCTGCCAGTCGTTAACGTCGAGGAAGATCACGCTCAGGTACGCCTGATTTGGAGATGGCGGAGCAAACGTTGATCACAGTAGGTATGCGTATCTAGTACCAGGCGTTCCTGTATGAGCTGTAGCTGGTGCATGAAGAACATCAGGACGATGCTGATGACCAACGCGATGAATGTTGAATTGAACGCTACGCCGAGGCTGGTGGTAACGCCGGCGATATCACCTTCCACCGCGCGGTATGCTTGCCCGAGTGCTTCGCCTATGCCGCGTACCGTGCCGATAAATCCGATCGACGGTATGGCCCACGCAATGTAGCGCACCATAGACAATTCGCTGTCCAGGCGATCTGATTCCGAGTCGCACACTGACCGTACCGCTTCGGATACGTCCTGCACGTTGCGGGTCGAGGAGAAGCGGTGGAGCGCTGCCAGCAGCGTACGAGGAAGCAGTGATTCCCGGGCTTCCTCAGGCAATGCTTGGATCGAGCGCGTGTACTCGCGGGTATCCTCGGGCAGGATGCTCATGCCTTCACTGATCTGCACAAAGTCCTCGCTCAGCAGACTTCGTTCACCTAAAGCGTCGCGGGCTTTGAGGCCCATGATGGCGAGGGCCCAGAGCATGAGAATGAAACAGGATTCCTGTTCGTAGTCGCGCAGCACGACATAGAGCGAGCGGTCCTGCACGTACGGCTCGCCACTTGCGGCGAGTTCGGCCTGCTGTTGCAGGATCGCGTCCGCGTTCGGTCTCACCAACGTCACATACACCAGGTGCACTAAAATGATGGCGATAATCAGCGCACCCACCTGGTAGACCAGCTCGAAAGAAAGTTGTTTCTTCATATTTCTCGACTAAATGTCCACTGGAAATGAGACAGCAAAATCTTCGGATATCTCCTCGCTGGGACGAAATATCTCTTGGCTCGGATTGCTCTTGGCGGTGCGTTTCGCAGCTGGTGCGTTGTCTTGTCTATTCTCGCCGGCTTTTTCTGCATTGGTTTCCTGCCTGGTCTCAGGCTGCGAATTCTCCGGCGCTTTGTCAGATTCGTCTTGCGCCGCCATACTGTTGGCCGCCCAAGCAACAAGTAGTGCCACGCTTGCTGCGATCAATCGAAACTTCATTCTGCATACCTCGCTATGCGGAAACCAACATCCTGGCGCCCCTGTATACCGTAGTCGCGGAATGACAGGCGCAGTTCGGTAATTGTACCGTGCATCCAGCTCGAGCCGCGCATCACGTGATACTCGCCACTGATGGGTCCGATAGGATCGGCGGCCGGTTCCGGTTTGGGGATTTCGTAGAAGTCATGAGTCCATTCCGCCACGTTTCCGCCCATATCGAAAATCCCGCGCTGATTCGCTTTAAACGTACCGACTGGGGCAGCAGCGGTTTGATTGTCGTTGTAGCCGAAGATCACCCGGCCGACAAGCGCAGACGCCGCGCGATCCGCATAGTTTCCCTGGCGATCTGGTGGAGGCAGATTAGCGCCCCAGGGAAATCGAAGTTGTACGTCGTTCTGTGGTTTCGGATAGGTCCGTGCAGCCCACGCCCATTCCGCTTCAGTTGGTAGGCGATATCCTCGAGCGGTGCTGTTTGTGCCGATCACTTTGCCGTATTCGATTTCGTAAAATTCCGGGAGGTTGTCTCGATTGGACAACCAGTTGCAGTAAGCAGCGGCGTCGTGCCAACTGACGGAACTCGCGGGCATATCATCTTCGTTCAAGGTGACTTCCTCGAAGGTGCCGGAGTCATGTCCGCTGGCAAACTGCCGAAATTGAGCGTTGGTTACTTCCTGAGTGGCCAGATAAAACAGTCGGGACATGGCGATCTCACGCAATGTCTCATTGGCTCGTCTGCCCGGTTCTCGTCGCGACGCGCCCATAGTGAAATCGAAAGGCTGGAACAGTTTCAGGTTCTGACCGCCGGCGGACGTTATGTTCGGCTTCATAGCCCGTAGCCGCGCCTCTTCGACGCTCAGGAGCTTGACCTTTATTTCCTGTGTCAGGCCAACTTTTGGCGTTATGGTCTGTGAGTATCCTGCGTGGCCGTCCAGGGTAATGGCCACCTGATGGGGGCGTATGGGAAGCTGCAGGGCCTGATCGGCAGCGCCCATAGGCTTGCCGTTGATGCTCAACAATGCGCCTGCCGGTTGTGAATGGATGATGACCTCACCGCGTTGCTGCACCAGGTTCGCATGCAGGCTCGCGTTCTCGCCCCGCTTCAGGGTCTTGCTACGCGAATAGCTCTGATACCCATTGCGGATAATCGCTATGCGATGCGCATGGTTGGATTTCAGGTCGAGCTGCAGCGGTGTCTGGCCCACAAACTGACCGTTCACGGTAACGCCTGCAGATGAAGGAGAGCTGGTCAGGCGCAGTTGCGCGTCTGCTTGCACCAGTTTGATTGGGGCAAGGGTCAGCGCGACACCGGCCTGAGCGAAGATGCGCTCGCGATGACTTTTGTACCCATTCAGCTGTACGCGGATTTCGCGCTCTCCGGCCAGTGCCTCGATTGTTGCGGGGGTAACTTGCTGCAGGTCTTCGTTGTCGAGCCAAACCTGGGCGCCGGGGGGGGTGCTTGCGATCCGCACTTCGGCCCAGTTGGGTTGCAGTTTAACGGCCAGGGACTGCTCGATCTGTTTGCCTTCAATGTCCACAATCTGGGCAGACGGCAGGTAGCGGGCATGCGATACCTCGAGCTCATGCTGCCCAGCGGGCAGTTCCAGCGGTTGCAGGTGAGGGCGCGGTTCTCCATTGACCGCGACTTCTGCATCAAGGGGGTATAGCTGCAGACTGAGAAAGCCTGGCAGCGGGGTAAAGTTCAAGTTCACCACCTGGTTCCGCTCGCTCGTGACTTCTATATCCTGTCGCATCGGCTCGTGGAGTGGGGAACTCGCCGAGATCTGATAGGTACCCTCGCGCAACAGATACACGCCACCCAATTCGAACGAGACGCCTCCACTTACGGAAACTTCGCTCGGTGCTGGCTCGAAGCGAAGCTGTACACTTTTAGAGGTGAACAGAAACCAGAAGATGAACAGTGCCACAACAATGAATGTCGCAAGCACCACATGCCATCTGTGAATACGGGCGCTCGCGACGGCTTCACCGCTGGGGATGAACTGGGTCGGCTGTATGCCGGGGTTGCTGCCGTTATCCGCGGCGTCGGGTTTGTCCATGCTTCGTTGCTTAAGGGTTAATAGATTCCGGGCAGCTCAGGTCTACGGGCGCTATACCCGGTATGACCTCAACGGAAAGAAATATGTCCCTGCACCCGTCCTGGCTACCTCGAATGGTGTACTGACCTGGACGCAGGCTCAATGTCTTGCGCTCGAAGTATCCGAGTTGACCCACATTAGACATGATGACGTTTGTCGCGTTATCGGACAGCAGAACGACATCCACAGGATCACGATAGATGGTTAGCAGATCGTCTACACGTGCGACCAACGCATTCAGCTTGGGTCCGGGCTGAGGCAGTGTCCTTGCTTGAGCGAGAATCGCTGTAGCGTCCAGGTACAGTTTTTCTGACGAGAGCTTTTGCGGCTCGTCGGAAATCCGTTGCAGTAAGCGCTGTGCGCGCAGGTGGGCCTGGGCGGCGGACAAACCGTTCAGGGCGAACTGGATGTTGCCGTCAAGCTTCAACACCTCCTCGTATGAAGAGATAGCCTCACTCCAGCTCTCCGCTGCCATTGCCGCCTCGGCGTCGGATTGGTGGCGCCTGATGATCGCCAGATCGTTCTGTTTGGCGACTTGTTGCAAGCCGCCTATGGCAATGTCGTTTCCCGGATCCAGCGCAAGCGCCCTGTTGAAGGCGCGCTTTGCACCATCAAAATCGTTGCGTTCGAGCGCTGCGAATCCGCGGCTGATGAAACTGGTTAGATCATTACCGGCCTGGGCGCCGTTGGCTGCATCGATAAGAGCCTGCAATCCGGTGGTCTGCGGGTCCAACTGGCGAATCGCTTGATAAATGGCCAGTGCTTCGGCGTAGCGTCCGCCCAGCTCGTGATTCTTGGCTGTGCGTAGCTGTGCGATCATTTCCGGCAGGTTCTGTGCGCGTTGCGCTTGTGCCAACGCGTCGCTGTCTTCGGGTTTGATCGTCAAAGCGGCCTGTAACGATTGCTCAGCGGCCTGTGGATCAAATTCCGCGATGAACCGTCGTCCGTCTGCCAGGTGCTGTTCGAAAAGACGATTGCCTTGCGCGATGACTTCCGCGAGTGTAGCCGTGGCCTCCTCGTAGGCCTGCAAGGATTCATCAAATTGTTCCCTTAAAAAGGCCTCATCGCCGGTTTTCGCCAGCGCCATGGCGGCATCGAGCTCGTTGCTTCCCCAGGCAGCGACCTGCATGTTCTCCTCGAGCTCGATCTGGCGTTCCACAAATGCTGCCAGTGCCTCCTGGGCTTGGCTGCGTACGCGTTCGCGTTGAGCTTGTGCGAATGGAGCCAGCTGCTTGTCCAGGCCCGCTTGACGAGGATTTGCTGCGAGCTCGGCGGGCGTTTCAGAAGATGCCGGGGTGCGTGCTGGCGGCGCTGCGATCTCCGGCTCCCACAGAATTGCGCCGACGAGTACAGTGAGCACCGCAACGCCGACTGCCGCGCTGCGCCAATCCAGATATTCCGACCATCTCGTACGGGACTTTGCTTTGCTTAAATGCGACAGCGGCGCTTGTTGCGCCTCGATGATGTCATCGCGGTCTTCGCTCATACTTCGGGGGGTTCGAGACCAAGATCTTCGAAATACACACGTCGCAGAATGCGCCGTAGTTCTTCGTATTGTTGATCGACGTTGCCCTGCAACCTGAGGGTTTGATTTTCCAGCTCGATGGTGGTCGGCACCAACTCAGCTTCTGCAGCGCTCCCCAGCTCGCGCAACCGATCTGCCTGCTGCTCGGCTTCATGGCGTTTTTGTACGGCGCTGGTAATCAGACTTGCACCCGCGATCACGCCTACGACACCGCTGGCGTCGACATAGGCATCACTGCTTTCATACATCGCCGCAACGCCGCCGATAATAGCCATGGTGCCCCCGATTGCCCGGGACCGCGCTTGCGCTTTCAACTCCTTGTAGGCAATGGCCTGGTCGTAGCTCGCGCGGCGCCAATCCTGGTACGCTGGATACATCTGCCGATGAAAATTGGCGTAGTACTCATCCAGCGTATCGATGAATAGATACTCCCTTTCTCTAACTTTCCTTACTCGCGTCAGCATGGGGTCGTCGTCTGCGGGTAGCCGAGCGATTTCAAAACGCCCGGGCTCAACTTCGTCGACATGTTCCGCAAACGCGTCCTGGGAAAAATCCCGTGCGAACTTGAGCTCGGCGGTCTTGCGAATGCGTTGTATGTCAGCGGCACTCAACGTCTGGCGGTAGGCCAGCATGTCGTCCGCGAGATTTTTGTACACCGCCTGAAAAGCGTCAATTTCCTGGGGCATGGAGGCCTCGTACGCGTACTTGCTGGCCAGCGCTTGATACTCCTTGTTGAACCACACCGCCCCGGTCGCATCGGTGACCTGAGCGTCTATGATCATGCTCTCGCCGTCGGAGTGGATGATCTTGCCGGTGACGATGACGTCTACTGCATGGGTTGGCCGCGGCACGACCCTTACGGCCCCCCAATTGCCCGTCGATTGAAGCAGGTTCTTGGCGAAAAAGGGCACGTATTGAGATTCTGCCCGACGCACCTCCGGCATGATTACTTTTTCGATACGCTCGTCGTAATCCTCTGGCACGTTTTCGTCGAAAATGCTGATCCCGACGTCCAGCAACTCCGATTCCTCCAGATAGCGGTCGGATTGTTGCGGAGGCGTCATATCTACGACACGGGTGGTCTGACTCACGCACGCTGTGAGCAGGCAGATGCAAAATACGGGTAGATAGTTAGCTAATCTCATGCGTCGCGGCTCGTTACCCTTTCTTGTACTTCCGATACTCTTCCCACAACTTGTCCTTCAAGACCGGGTCTTCTTCCTGCATCGCCGCTTCGCGCAACTGACGTGCAATGATGTCATCGTCAGTCGCATCTGGTATGTCGTCGGGAATCGCTTCTGATCCACGCCGTGGCGGAGCGGGCGCAGGCGGGATGGCCCGCTTTGGCGGTAGCGGCCCTCCAACCTGGGAATCACCGCCAGAACCGCCATCGGTCCCTTCGTCCTCTGTGGGCAACTCCAGGCCAGACCCGCTGCCGGAGCTGCTTCGAATAATATCGCGCTCAGCGAGAATCTCGCCGTCAAAATCTTTTAGAGCACCTTCCAGTTCGGCATCTGATCCGCCTTCGCCGCCACTGCCGGGCACACCTTGCGCCGCGTCGTCGGAAGTGCTTCCCGCAGTGTCGCCATCGCCTTCTGAAGTGCCTTCGCTGCCCGGATTGCCAGGTATCTCGTTACTGGTCTGCCAGCCACCCTCGGAGCCGCCATCGGAGCCTTCACCGCCGCCGCCACCACTGTCTTCAGGTATTTCCCACGTGGGATCCGCTTCTTCACCTGTCTCGCTGTCGCTTTCGCTGCCCGGCATACCGGCGCCATTGCCGGATGTTCCACCGCTGCCACCCGGCATGGTGCCGCCACCTGATTCTGCGCCAGCTTCTCCGCCGCTGGAGCCGGAGTTGCCTCCACCCGGCGCGCCGCCGCCAGGTAGACCCCCGCCAGGCATACCGCCTCCCGGCATACCGCCGCCGCCGGAGCCGCCGCCAGATTGGCCACCGCTCTGACCACCACCTTGGCTGCCTGATTGGCCGCCGGATTGGCCTCCGCCACTTGAACCACCAGAAGGTGGAGGTCCGCCTGGTGAACCTCCGGACGATGAAGGTGATGGCATAGGCATTGATGTCCCACCGCCAGGAAGTGGCGTAATGGGCGCGCAGGCCATGCAAAGCAAGGGCGCCAGGGCCAGTAACCCAAGCCGGACCATTCCGCAGCTATAGCGGTTCGGCACACTCATGACTCGCTTACCTCTGCTTCAGGGTTGTTCTCTGCCACGGGTGGGTCGCCAGGCTCGATTGGGGCCTGGGCCGGGTAATATTCGAATTCGTGACGATATGTTTCGCCTTCGGTGAGAACCGGAACGGCCTCTATCAGCTTCGGCCGGTAGATTGCGAGCCGCATACTGCGGCGAACCCGGAAATCCATCAACTTAGGTGGTTGCGACTCCGTGGTTTTGAGCTTGCGCACGCGCCCGGTGGTGGAGACGTTGAAGCTCAGCTCCACCATCCCTTGCGCGGGTTGAATCTGGGTCGCGACATCGGGTGGCGTCGGATCGCTCGGCTTGGGCAGGTAGATGAGCTTTGGGGCGCCAAAAAACGCGGCTGCATCTTCTCCCTGTTCCGCCATTTGTTCGTACACGTGGCTGTAAAGCGTTGCGGCCGTATTGTTACGGCTGAACAGCAGGTGCCAATCGGCCAGCGCGACGATCGCGTCGAGGGTCGCTTCGGCGTCCTGCGGGTCCTGGCGCCGTTGAATCTCGACGATCTGTTGCAGCGCCTTTTCGCCAGCAGGAAAACTGTTGAACGACACCTGCTGGTTATCGAGGTCGGAATTGGTAAGCCCGGGCGTTGGTCCCTGCAGACGTTGGTTATCTGACGCGGTCGCGATGTAGTAAGGAGGAAAGCGCTCCAGTCGATAGGAGAGGGCGATGCCTTGCAGCGCCGGCACTGCGGCAATGGAATAATCCGTTCCATTGCTGCTGTGCACATTCATGGCGCGATTGAATAAGGTGCGAGCGGCCAGATAGTTATAGGTTTCCAGGTAAAATCTCCCCAGGCGCATCAGCGCGGGTAACACCTGCGGGTCATGTACATCGTATGCTTTGAGCAGTACTTCGTATGCGTATTCTTCTCGCTGCCCAGCGGAGGCTAGATCGCCGACCTTTTTGTACGCTTCTGCTTCCCTGTAAACCACGGCAAGCTGACGCGGATCAAACAATCCATAGCTCACACGGGCGATATGCCGGGCGCGCTCATAGTGTTCTAACGCCACGCCGTACTCGCGTTGCACCATCAACGCGTCGCCCAGCAAGGTCAGCGGCAGCAGAAGGTCTTCATGGTAGCGGTGGCGGGTCGCTTCGACCTGCTGCACCATGGTTTGCAGGTGATCTGCTGCCTGCCTCGCCTCGCCGCGGTAGATCTGCTGTTCTAAAAAGCCGAAATCCGATTCAACCGTGGGCGTGGTATCGAGCAGGTCGGGCGTTTCGGCTTCGGCTTCGGCTTCTATCTCGACTTCTATTTTGTCGGCAGGTTCGTCGGCAGGTGCCTGCTCGGCGCGAATGCTGCTGGGGGCCACCAAACCACAGACCAACAGTCCGGTTGCGGCAAAAGCGTGGTAGGTGCGCAATTTTCTGATCCTCGATCTCCTGAAACCAGCATTGGAGCAATTGAGCGTTGTAGTTTTGACCACGAACTGTCTAATCAGTTCGAGTCTGGTTAGCATCCAACTGAGTGTCAAGGGGTCGTCAAGTGGCCTCCACAAGTCGCCACTTGTGCCTTAACATGCGCGTCGGCCAACCACAGTCGAGATGTTTCGTGGACAGTGATTCGGAACTGGATACAAAGGGACTGATTTGTCCCGAGCCGCTTATGCTGTTGCGCAATCGCGTGCGCGAATTAAACACCGGTGAAGTAGTGCATGTCGCCGCGACGGATCCATCTACGCACCGCGACTTCGCTAACTTTTGCCGTTTCATGGGGCACGATATGCTACACGCTGACGTAGACGGCGAAATCCTCGAATTCTGGATCAAGAAGGCCGGAGCGTGAGCAGGATAAGCCATTACTTCGCGTATGGCTCCAATATGAACAGAGCGCGGGTCAGACAGCGCGGATTGCGTACTGTGGGCGCCGTCGCGGGCCAGTTGGATGGATACGCTTTGGCATTCAACAAAATGTCGCGTGAGCATGTGGGTGTTGGACATGCAAATATCGTGTTTACGCCCGGCAGCCAGGCCGAGGGTGTGTTGTATGAGCTTGCCCATCGCGATGAGATACACAAGATGGACCCCTTCGAACGTGCCCCGTGGAATTACGGCCGCGACGTCGTCCAGATACGGCACGCAACTGGTGTGACCTGGGCGTGGACGTATTTTGCAAATCCAGCGGTCGTTCGGATGGGTCTCAATCCACCACTGGAATACCTCGATCACCTGCTCGCGGGTCGTGAATTCCTGAGCGAAGCGTACCTGGCTTGGCTCCTGACTAAGCGTGCGGAGCTGGCAGACGTATGAAGGCATGCGAAATCGTGGGCCGCTTTAATGACTGTTTCGCCTGCGCCGCCAACACTACAATGATCGGTGGCGCCCAGGAGCCCTTGTATCTCCCGGCTGCGACGGGGCGCCGTGCGAGGCTACTGTTTAGGGAAGACTTTGCCGCCAGCGCGCTACATGAAGCTGCCCACTGGTGCATAGCGGGTCGGCGACGCCTGGAGCAAAGGGATTTTGGCTACACCTATGTGGCGCCGCCGCGCAACGCACAGCAGCAGGCAGCATTTTTTCTGGCCGAACTGAAAGCCCAGAGCCTGGAGAGCATCTTTGCGGACGCAGCCGGAGTTGCATTCTGGCCAAGCGCCGACAACCTGGACGCTTGCACGGAGCGATTTTCGGCACGCATCAGAGCTTCGCGTCCGGCGCTGGAAACCTGGCTGAGGACTTCGTCGGATGCGCGCGCGCGCACCTTCCTCGCCAGCTTGAGGAAGTCTCATGGAGCGGGTTGAATGCGTGGTGTTGGGCGCCGGTGTGATCGGTTTAGCGGTAGCCGCGGGTCTCGCTGAGGCCGGCAGGGAAGTGATCGTGTTGGAGCAACACGATTGCATAGGCGGTGAAACCAGCTCACGAAATTCAGAAGTGATACATGCGGGTATCTACTATCCATTGGGGTCCTCGAAGGCACGCCTGTGCGTACAGGGCAAGGGGCTGTTGTACGACTATTGCCAACGACGTGGCGTCCCGCATAAACGCTGCGGCAAACTGATCGT
>Ga0315336_1002227_pt1 | contig 31021 bp, 19 predicted proteins | sample ASW5metaG_FD_204512 | JGI IMG/M metagenome (GOLD analysis project Ga0315336, IMG submission 204512) | Ammonia-oxidizing marine archaeal communities from Monterey Bay, California, United States - ASW #5 | ecosystem: Environmental > Aquatic > Marine > Intertidal zone | place: USA: California...
TCCCTCGCTGCTCGGACTCGCCGGCAGCGGCCAACAGTGAGGTGTCGGCGTCCAATACCGCGAGCCCCAGTGCGCTCAGCCAGTCATGCCGGCCCAGGTCGCGGGTGGTCGCCAGCTCGCGGACCCGGGTGAAGGTGGCGCGGGAGCCATCCCGCTTACCGGCGGCCAGGCGGATGAATCCCAGCTCAACCTGGGCCGCTGCTGCCGCCCGAAGCCTGCCCGAGGCCCGGTAGATGTGAAGGCTCGCGAGAGCTTCTCGGCATCGTCGAGCTCGCGGCGCCGGATGGCGAGGGAGGCCAGGCCCGCCTGCGCCATGGCCTCGCAGTGTTGATTGGCGGAGTCGGCGGCCAGCGCGCCGGCCTCAGCAAAGACCAGCTCTGCCTCGTCCAGTCGATCGGTCGCCACCATGCAGTCGGCGCGACTCAGGAGGTTGACGTTGAGGGCGAGTCGGCTCTGCAAGGCCTCGGCCAGGGAGATGGCGCAGTCGATGTGAGGCTCGGACTCGAGGTGTCGTCCCTGGTCTCCGAGCACCGCCCCCATGAGCATGTGCGCGATCATCAGGCCTCGCGTCGTGCCGAGATCTCGTTGCAGGGCGAGGGCGCGAAGGAGCAGCTGCTCGGACTCCGCATGGCGCCGGCGCAACCGCAACGTGCCGGCCAGGGAACTCAATGCCGACGCCAGACTGGCCGCGTCGCCGTTGCGCTCGCACCGCGCCACCGCGTCGCGGAGAATGGCAATGGCGTCGTCGACCCGACCCAATCGTTCGATGAAGTTCGAGAGCTGGAGCCTGCACCTCACCTGGAGAGCCGCGTCGTCGGTGCTGTCGGCCAGCGCAACCGCTCGCTTGAGCGCCTCGAGGCCCTGGTCGGAGACCACCGCGACGCTGGTCAGCGCCGTTCTCTCGACGATGAGCTCCGCGCGAAGTCCGGGATGCTCTTCACCCAAGGCCTCGAGAGCCCGCTGGTAGAGTGCGCCCGCCGCATCCACACTGAGGACGCCCATCAACGGCCGCCTGTAGTCCACCAGGATTCGCGCCGCCTTGGCCGGAACGCGCGGCAAGGCCCACTGACACGCCGCCAGAGCGTCGTTGACCAGACCAAACCTGGCCCGCTCTCCGTCGACCTGGCCTGGAGCGCTACCCCCGACTTCCAACACCCAGTTCAGGTGGCGATGGCGCGCGTCTTCGAGATCGAGACTCGAGGCGACTCTACCGCGTACGGCCTGACGAATGGCGAGGTACAGACGAAATGCGCGCCGTCCAGACGCCTCCAGAGCCGTTCCCTGGACCATCGAGCGGCGCTGGAGTACCGAGAGGATGTCGGCGGCGCGGCTGGAGGTGAGATCGGCTACGGTGGCCGCCGCCCTCAGGTCGAATCCACCGCCGAAGACCGACCAGGCCATCAGGGCGCGACGCTGCTCCTCAGTGAGCGATCTCAACGAGCCCTCCACGGCGACGGCGAGGCTGCGATGTCGGTCGGCGAGGCCCACGCGGCCCTTGAGGAAGTCCGGCTCGATCTCCATGATTGGCCTCATCTCTTCGAGACCGACGACGTCGAGCCTGGACGCGGCGAGCACGATGGACAGCGGATGATTGTCCAGCGCGTTGACCGTGATCAAGACGTTCGCACGCGTGGAATCGTCCAGGGAGAAGCCCGGTCGAGCCTCGCCTCCATGGTGCGCGAACAACGCCATGGCCGCATCGTCGGGGAGCGCCGACAAGTCAAAGCGCAGCTCGCCTTTCAGGCCGAGGAGCTCCCGCGAGGTAACCAGAACGGTCGCGCCGTCATCCGCCTCGATCCAGGACTCGAGCAAGGGAGCGCAGCCCAGGACATTTTCAAAGTTGTCGAGAACCACCAGCTCGCTCGGGTGGGCGACGACCCATTGACCGATCCGCTCGGCCAGGGCCGATTCGCTCACCGCACCGAATGCGCTGATGTCGAGCCCGGCGGCCACCGTTCCGAGGAAGGTGATGGCGTCTGAAGCGGGCACCAGATCCACGAAGTAGGTCCGGGTTGGCCACGCCGCGCTCGCCGCCGCAGCCAGCCAGGTCTTGCCGATTCCCACCGGCCCGGTCACGCTCACCAAACGGTGCGTGCGAAGCTGGCTCGACAACTCCTGCACCCGTGCGTCGAGTCCGACAGTGAACGGACCGCCCCCGGCCAGGTCAGCCCCCGCATCGAACCGGTATCCGATGCCTGCGACCGTCTGGAGGTGCCGTGGCGACGACGCCTCCTCCTCCACCTTCATGCGCAGACGCCTGAGGGTGCTGGCGAGAGTTCGAGTGCGCACACCGTCGCTGTACCCCCACACCGCGGCGAGCAGCTCTCGGTGGGTGTGGACCTCACCCGGCCGTCCCGTGAGGTGGGCGATGAGCCGATACTCGATGGGCGTGAGCGTCAGGACCTTGCCCTGCCGGCGGATTTCCCGGCGCCTGAGGTCGATGCAGCCACCGGTGATCGCAATCAGTGTGCTCAAGCTCTGAGCGTAGTCGGCACACGGGCGGGGCGCACGTGGGGTCCGTGCTCGCGTCGGAGGTCCAGATCGGCGAGCTCACACCGTTCGCCGACGCCGGGGCTCCCGCTCATTGCAGTTGTGACGACGGCGGAGGTCGTTGTCCCACCAGGGGGGCCCACTGCACGCGGTGCTCCGCGAGTCGGTGATTCGCGGAGGTGAACGCGACCATCGGCGCCTCGAACGCCGAGCTACCGAGGAACAATCGCCCGCCCGCCGTGCTGTCCGGACCCTTCACGCCGCGCTCGGCAGCGGGCAGTCGATAGCCCGTGAATCGCCGCGAGTTCATCTCCACCAGCAGGGAACCGTCCATCGATAGCGCCACGCCACCCAGGCGCTCCTCGGCCTTGAAACGATGTGCGAGCAGGCGGGCGCCGGACGCCACATCGAACACGAACCCGCCGTAGCTGTTGTTGGCCATGACCAGGAGCCGACCGCCGCGCACGTCGACGATACCCGGGCGCTCATAGGGTCCGTCCCAGCCTCCGTGGTCGGTGTTCTTCACGTAGTCGACCTGCATGATCCGGGACTTCTCGAGTCCGTAGACGAAGAGCTGGGGTCCTTCTGGAGCAAAACAGCCCGTCATGTTCAAGCACTCGTCGGTTCCCCGGTAGTGGAGCGTCGCGATGGGCTTGCCCTTGGGGCTGAGCACCTCCAAGCGGGGCCCGAGGACTGCGATTGCGCTCCCGTCTCGGTGGCGGACCAGGCCGGTTGTACGGGGAACCTCGGCGAGTTCCCTCGGATCGGCGCCGCTCAACGGGATCGACCACAGCCGGTCCTTGTACTCGTCGAGCACGGCCAGCACGCGCTTCGAATCGGCGGAGAAGACCACGCCGCGACAGTGGCCCTTGGGGACCTTCAGCTCGACCTCGGATCCGTCGCCGGTGCGAAAGACCTGGATCGCGTCGGTCTTGTTGGAGAGGCCGACGACCACCAGCGATCCGTCGTTGCTGAGGTCGAGATCCCAGGGGGCGCCACGGAGCTTGGCCCCGCCGATCCGCCCGTCGAAGACCATTCCCGGGCCAAGCTCGTCGCTGGAGGCGTGTCGCTGCTCCCCGTCGAGAACGACCGACCCCGGCGGCGGATATTCGCAGCCCCGCACGCTCTTCAGCGTCATGCCGGCGAGGATCTGCGGGTCGAACTCGGTCTGGTAGACATCGAGAGTCGTCAGCGCCGAGAGCGTCTTCACGGCGTCCGTTCCGGTCGGACTTCCGAGGTCGGCGATGTTCAGGTCACCGAGAGCCGAAAGCCCGTCGAGCGGGGACAGGTCGCGGACCTTGGTGCCCCAGATCGACAGGGTGGCCAGGTCCGTCAGAGAGCCGATCCCGTCGATGGACTGCAGCTTGGACTTCTCCAGGTACAACATCCGCAGTTTCGCGCATCGCAGCAGGGGAGCCATCGACTTGACCTTGCTGCCCCTCGCTCGAACGGCCTGAAGGTTCTCGAGTCCCTCCAGAGGACTCAGGTCGGCGATGGGACACAGGTTCACGGTCAGATCTTCGAGGGCACTCAAGCCCTGGAGCCCATCGAGGGACTTCAGGGTCTTGTTGGACTGCAGCTCGAGGCGCTTCAGGGACGCCATTCCAGACAAGGGTCGGAGATCGGAGATCTTCGCCGACCGCGCCGTCAGGTTCTCCAGCGCCGTCAGTCCTGAGATCGGACTCAGGTCTTCCAGTGCCAGGGAGGTCGACGAGGACAGCGTCAGTCCGGTCAATCCCGCCAGATGCGCGATGGCGGTCAGGTCGGGCGACTTGTGGGTGATGTGTAGCCAGCACAGGCTCGGCAGAGCGACGCCGCGCAGCCCCTCGAGGCCCTTCTCGATGCCGAGGCGGTGCAGGGCCGGAAGCTCGGCAAGGATCTCCAGACTCCCGATGATCTCCTTGGGTAGCGACAGATCGGTGAGCGCGGGATGGCCGGCCAGGGGAGCGAGGACCGCGCTGTCCAGCTTCTTGCCCTGCAGCGTCAGGCGCTTCAGGTTCTTCCGCGACCGGAGTGGGGTGAGATCCGGCGGGCTGCCCTCGAAGGTGAGGTCGGTGAACCGGGGGAAGTCGGCGAGCGCATCCAGAGAGGACACGCCCTTCATCTTCAAACTTGCGAACGAGTACTTCGGGTCCGTGGCCTCGAGTTGTTCCCGCAGCTTGTCGGGCTTGGGCTTCTTCGGCGGTTTGGGGGCCTTGGGTCTCCGGGCCTTCTTCGCCCTGGGCGTGGCGGCGTCGAGGGGTCTCGGGGCCCGGCCCGACCCCGGTTCGCCCCTCTGTCTGAGGATGCGGCCGTTTCCTCCGATCACGAACACGTCGTCGCCGATGTGGGCGATTGCGGTGTTCGTCCACCCGAAGTCCACCTTGGAGAATTCCCCGCTCCCGACGCGGTGGTGCACGCCGCCGTTCTCGGCGACACAGAGGAGATCGTCGGCCCAGGCGCAGCAGCCTCCGCGCAAGAGTCCCAGCCTCGGCCCCTTGACCCAGCCGTCTGGACCGCGCGTGTACAGTGTGCCGTGATTGCCGTGGCTGCACAGGTAGAGCTCGTCTTTGTCCCCCCAGATGTTGCGGATCTCGCCTTCGGTGCCCGGGTGCTGGAGGGCCCAGGTCCGGCCGCCGTCCGTGGAGTGCACCAGTCGGTCGCTGCCCCCCACGGCGTAGATCTCGCCCGTTCTTGGCGCGTAGAGGTCGTTGAAGTCGCCCTCGCAGCACAGCTCCCACAGCTTTCCGGCGTTGCGGGTCACCAGGATGCCCTCGGATCCCACGGCGTAGATCACATCCGGCGCGGTGCCATCGATGGCCTTCGGATACGCGCGCGGCGTCGGCGACTTCTGTTTCCGCCACTTCTTGCCGTCGAAATGGAGGATGCACATGGTCCGACCGCGACCCATGACCCAGAGGTTGTCGAGGCCTGTGCCCCAGCAGGCACTCATCGACGATTTATTGCCCGTATCCTGGATTTGCCAGGTGTCGCCCCCGTCGCGACTGAAGAGCACACCCCGCTCGCCGACCGCGACGATGTCGCCTCCGGGCCAACCGCACACATCGAATAGAAACCCGTCTCCGCCGCCCTCGAGTGGCTCCCAAGTCGACATGCCGACCTCCGAGAGTCGAAGCTAGCAGGCGCGGCTGCGACAGATCATCGCCAGTCTCCCGCCGCGATGAACGCCGCCCACGTTCCGGGACGCACGGCCCCTTCGTCTCGCTGCTTTTCCAGAGCGCTCAGATGCAGGCGGTACACGTCGTCCATCAGCGACACCGTGTCGTCGGGGACCGCCCACAACGTCATCAACAGCGTTCGGGCGGGTCGAACCCGATTCCCCCCTGGAGCGTCGATTAGTCGTAGGCTCTTCGCCTCGATGTCTTCGACGGACTCATCCGCTGGGTTGGCAGCCCCCCGCCGGGGGAGGGGTCGTCGCGAGTAGTGCCAGTGGGAACACGAGGTTTCCATGACACCTCGCCTCGCCGTTGTCGAGACTCCTCGGCTCAGCGACGGCGTTTCAGGCCCAGGAGAACCATGAGTGCGATGGCCAGCGCCGAGGGGCCGAAGGGCGTGCCCGCCAGGCCCGTGCCACTGCTCTTGAGCGCGTCGACATTCGGGGCCTTCGGGTCTTCGACGAACACGGGATCGACGTCCATCTGCTCGGGATCGACGAACGCCCGGAGTCGGGTGACGTAGCCGCCGTGGCCCAGCGCCATCGCCATCTCCGGCTGCATATTGAGCAGCAACTCGTGGGCCGGTGCGGCGTATTCGACGGTCCACGCCTGTCCGCCGGCCTGCTCTTGTTTGCCGCGAAGCGCCGCCTCGTAGGACGCGACATCGTTCACGCCCGCCATGTTCGGCGCGACCTCTTTCCACACGCCGCTGGGCGAGACCCGCTCGTTGCCGAGCACGTAGACGGTGATGGGCATGTCGGGCGTCGCGGCGGGCGCGGTCAGCTTCAGTGGAACGGTGGGCTCGGTCATGCCGCAGTCGAGGACCAGGGTCTCGACGGGGCCAGTCAACTCGCTCGGGTGAAGCTTGATTCCGAGGAACTGAAAGCCATTGTCGACGTAGTGCTGGATCGGCTCTTCGGCGACCTCGGGCAGCTGGTAGCCGGCGTCGTCCAGCCAATCGAGGAGGAGCTCGGTGTTTCCCTCCAGGAGGTCGATCTCGTAGGGACCCACGACCGCCTGTCCCAGCAGGAAGGAGCTCGTGGCCCCAAGCGGGTCGAGCTCGTGGGTCATCAGGTCGACGGGGGATGTGGTGCTGCAGGATGCGGGGTCCATGAGGTTGGCAGCCGGTGCAGCGTTGAAGCGGGGGGCGGTGGCGTGCTCGAGGTCGTCGAACAGGCCGGCGGGTGCCGTGCTCACGTCCCGGTCGACGTCGAATCCATCCTGGACGGGGATCAACCAGGCGAACTCCTGGTTGGGTTGCGAGCACCCGAACTGGACTTCCACGAAGGCCGTCCAGTCGTTGGCGCCGTCTTGCCGAAAGAGGATGCGCTCGCCGGTCTGGTCCACTGGAGCGTCCGAAGAGGCGAAACATCCGCAGGCGTTGGCGACGGCGGCGACGACGAACAGAAACAGCGACATGGTGAACCCCCCTGGACTCGTTGCAAGGGACGCGGAGACGTTCGGAGACATTCGATGTCGAATGGAATTTTCCAGATCGCGTCGGGTTGCCTGCACGGATGTTGCACGGTCGCTCATCCGAAAGTGCAAGATTCATAAGGATTATGCCGCCACTGGCTCGATACCCCTCTTCCCTGAAAGGAGGGAGTGTGGAGTTTGTCGCCGAAGCGCCTATCGAGGCACCACGAGGGTCGGAGCTGGTTCGCAGCGCCGTGGAGACCGCCCGCCCGATGACCGGCCTGGTCGTTCTCGGGCTCGCCGCCGGAGTGGGGTCGGCCTCGGCTGGATCGGCCCTGTGGGGTGCGTTGTTCCCGGCGGCCGTCGTCGTGGCCCCCGTCCTGCTCACCGGCCCTGTTGGTTCTCCACTTGTTCTGCCGCATGGACGCCACCGAACCGACCAACCGACCACCATCGCGAGGACGAGCTTGTCGGCGTTGATCGGGATCTCCCGGATCGGCATCCTGGTCACCGCCTCGGTGCCATTGGTCTGGTTCGTCTTCTCCTTCGATGTCTCGTATCGAAGCGCCATGCTGATGATGCTCGCCATCCTCGGAATGTCGGGTCTCGCCGGGCTGGCCACGGTTGGCCGAGGGCTCGCCAACGGGCGGCTCAAGATGGCGCCGATCGTCGGGTCCATCGTCCTGATCGGGTTGGTGACGGCTCAAACGGGCTGGCTGCTGCGGCCCTTCGTGGTCACCCCGGGAGCCGATCTGACGTTCTTGTGTCCGGTCACCAGCGACGTCTTCGGGGGCATCGCCTCCAGATTCGGCGGCCGCGACATGGAAGTTCAGGACGGCGCGGTCTGGGACTGCAAACCGGCCGGAGGGTAGGGCATGGCTGTTCCGGAGCTCCGCTGCAAGGCGCGAGCGTGTGACGAGCTCGGTAGACTCCAGGGCGCTCCCCCTCGCTGATTCTCCCCAGTAGCGCGCTTCATCGTGGATTCGGGGCACTATTGGTTACTGAGAGGAGATGCCCAGAGAGATCCAAGTGCGGGCGCTCCTATTGACCGACGTGGTCGACAGCACCCGCCTCACCGTCGACATCGGAGACACCCGCACCGCAGATGTGTTTGCCCGAATCGACCGCATCGCGCGAGATCTGCTGCGGGAGTATGACGGGCGGGAAATCGACAAAACCGATGGTTTTCTCATGCTTTTCGACCGCTCCCTGGACGCCGTGCGGTATGCGGTGTCCCTGCACGATGCCCTTGAGGCGCTGTCCGACGAGCTCGACACGCCCGTGGCCATGCGAGCCGGCATCCACTCTGGTGAGGTGGTGCTGCGAACCAATGATCCCGCAGACGTCGCGCTCGGTGCCAAGCCCATCGAGCTCGACGGTCTCGCAAAGCCCGTCGCCGCGCGGATCATGTCCCTTGCCGGCGGTGGACAGACCCTGTTGAGCCGAGCGGCCTCCGACCTTGCTGAGCGCGCCAGTGTGGGCCACGGCGAAGCGGCGGACCTTCGTTGGACGTTCCACGGCGCCTATCGCGTGAAGGGCGTGCCCGATCCGGTAGACATCTTCGAGGTCGTCCGCGGCACTCGACCGTTTCGGGCGCCGCCTCGCCCGGTCTCTCCAGCGAGTCGTTGGATGTGGGGTGGCGCAGGAATCGCGGCGGGACTGGCGCTGGCTATCGGCGTCATGTTCTTTCCGCGCGGTGGGGATGAGTTGGACGTGGCCTGGTTTGGCGCGGTCTACCTGCGAAACGGCATCTGGCAGGGCGAAGTACCGGTCCCGGGCCCCGAGGGGCGCAGGGTGACATGGCGCCAGGAATCCCGTGGCGGCCGGGTGGTTGGCGTAGGTCTCGTGAATGCCCAGGGCAATCCAGTGCCGGTGAAACGCGCCGACTGGATCCTGTATGAGCCGGGGCCGGTGGAAGATCCGAACATGCAGCTCATTGGGCCCGACAATAAGGTCGCGAGCGTTGGATGGCCCGATGGCAACATCGTGCGATACGACTATATGTGGGGCGAAGATGGGCGTCCAAAGCGGATCGAGAAGCGGGATGCCGAGGGTCGCGTGGTCCTGCAGGCCTCCCTGCGCTGGACCGAAGAGGGCGTCGTCCGAACCTGGAGCAATCGCTTCGGCGCCGCTGTACCGGACACCGAAAGTGGATCCTTCGTCGAGACCATGACCCTCGATCCAGGGGGCCGGCCACTTCACGTCCACCACGAGTACGTCGGAAGACGCTCGGGTAGTCCACGACAGGGGCGAGCGGTGGCCTGGACATGGGACAAAGCGGGCCTGCCCATCAGTCGCACGACACTGGACGCAGCCGGAGCGCCCGTTCGAGATGGGCGGCGCGGCGTGACTCGGCGGTATGCCTATGATGCAGCGGGGCGGGAGGTGGAGCGAAGCTACGAGACATTCGGAGGCGTTCCGATCTTGTCGGAGACCAACTGTGCGAGTGTCCGCCTGGCCTATGACGCGCCGGGGAACATCGCCCGGGTCACCTGTCTCGACACATCTGCGAAGCCGACTCCCGCCAGCGGGACCGGGTGTGAGTCGCTTGCCATCCACACGACGGATGATCGGGTCGAGACGCGGTGCGAGTCCGCGCCAGGCGTGCAGCGAGCCAGCCAGCACGGCTGGGCTACCAGTGTGCTCGCCTTCGACGAACGCGGCTACGTCAAGCGACGAGAGCGCTTCGACCTGGACGGCCTGCCAATCGAAAGTGGATGGGGCATCGCCGCGACCGACTTCACGAGCGATGCCCGCGGGCGATTGGTCGAGGTCGGTCCCCACACGGACCGCCGTGGCCGACCGGTGGCGGTCCAGGGGGCCTGTGCTTCATGGCGCATCCAGGCCGAAGCCGGTCGGGAGCTGGAGCGCACCTGCGTCGACGGGGACGGCAAACCCCTGGTGAACGGCATGGGATGGGCTGTCCGAACATTGACGTGGGACGAGGTCGACAACGTGCAGAGGTTTGCGTGGTTCGGCCCCGGCGGCGAACCGGCAGTCCATCGCACGTCCGGTCACACACTTCACCTCGACTACAACGACCGCGGGCAGGTTGTGTCATTCGAGATCTTCGGCTCCGATGGCGAGCCGATGCAAGTAAAGGGAGTGCATCGGCGGCGCGTGGCTTGGGATGCTCGCGCCCGCCAAACATCTGAGGCCACCTTCGACGCAGCCGGTCGACCGACGATCGAAGTGGGGGATTCGAGTCAGGGTCGACCCTTTGGCTACCACCGACGCGAACTGGAGTACCTCGACGGCCGCCGAATGATGGTCACGCGAACCTATGGACCAGACGACCAGCCAATTCTCAATGACCGTGGGTGGGCGGTGAGGCGCCGGAGCTTTGATTCAGCGAGCAACAATGTGGAGGATGCCTACTTCGACACCGCAGATCGCCCCATCGAGACCGTAGATGGCTACGCGATTCGGCGATATGCATACGACCGACCCGGCCGAGTCACCGGTGAGGACCTATTTGACGCTGCGGGGCGACCGACGCTGGCCGAACCTCTCGGATATGCTGGGTATCGCCTGACGTTTGACCGGTCGGGCAACGAGACCTCGATTGTGTACTTCGACGCGATCGGTCAACCCCTGCAAGGTGAGGCGACGACGGAGCAAAGGATCTGGGACGACCGGGGGCGACTCGTCGAGTTTCGGGCAATTGGTGTCGACGGAAGACCCTATTTCGACAAACGAGGCGCTAGCGGGTATCGCCTTGACTACGACGCCGCAGGCAACGAAATCAAGCGGGTGTTCCTCGGCCCCGAGTGGAAACCTCTCGCGTCCGGACCGGTGGTACGCAAGAGCTATGACGCGGCGCGCAGGGAGACGAGCACATCGAGACACCAACTCGACGGGCGGTTGTACTTCGACGAACATTGGGGGTACGCCCGCGTGGAAACCGAATACGACGCCCAGGGGCGCTGGGCAGTCCGTCGCCACTACGACGCAAACGGACGGCCGGGCACCCTCCGCCATCCCGCCATCGTGCGGCTCACGCACCATCCAACCCTCGGCACGCTCCTCAGCCGGGCGCATTTCGAGGAGGGCGGAGTTGCCATCGATGAGTGGGGGCCGGCGTTGTACCTGGCTCAGCTCGATATCCGCGGCCGGCTGGTCACCCAAGCCTGGCGCGATGCGGACGGTCAGCCCAAAGATCGCGGAGATGGGACTTCCGACATCGCCATTGCTTGGGATCGGGACCGCGATCTGAAGCGCTCGGTACGACGCACCGGGCCAAATGAGACGTTCCTGGAAGAGGCACGCTTCGAATATGACGCGTGGAGTCGGCGAATCCGGACGACCTGGCACGACGCGACCGGCGGATCCACTCCTGGCCCGGATGGATGTCGGGCGCAGATCGAGGTCTGGGGCGACGCGGGGTTGGTGGAAGTACGCTGTGCCGATGAGCCCTGATGTCACTCCAAAGTGCTGCAATCTTCCCAGTGGCGCGCTTGCGCGGCACGAAACTGATGTTTCGAGACTGACTATCGATCGGAAGGGATCGTCTGGCTCGATTTGTGTTGTGCAACAGGCCCAATGCCAACGTGGAGGAATGAGCCATACACCGCGAGCCAGGCCACGAGGAACACCATGGCGTGAATGCCGTTGAAATTCCGCGCAGAACAGGACTGCAGGCGGTCTTGAACTGCGAATGCCCCGAGCAACCATCCGAGGGGTATGCACGCAAACAGCCGGGACGACGCTATCGTGTCGAGCACCCGCCAGACTCTCCCACCCCACGGTCGATAGGTGCCGAGATACCAGCCCTCTCGGGCTTCCCATATCTGTAGGTAGAGAGCGTCCATGTGTGGGTAGACGCATACCAGGAACACCAGGGGTCCACCGAGTGCGACTGCGAACCCGGCATAGCTGAGGAGGTGTCCCCGATGAGGTGGTGTTGTCATGGCCATGGAAGCCGAACAAGCAACGGCTGTGCCATCGGGTGAACCTGTTGTTTCGCCGGAGTCGGTGCTGTACGCGGTCAGATTGTCAAAGTGAGTTTTGAACCGAGTCTCAACGCCGACACATAGTCACTCGCCGCCGCCAGATGTGATGGAGGTACACCGACTTCGGAGTGATCGGCATTCGGGCTAGATACAGGCCGCACCGGGGATGAACAGCAGCCCAGCCAACGCAACTAAAATCGCCGTGCTCCAGGCCAGCGCTGCGACTTCTGTGGCGTAGGGAAAGAGTTCGTCTCGGGTCATCCGGAGGTCTGTGTTCATGCTTCGTCCATCGGTGCTCAGTTGGACACCGGAGCGGGCAGAAACAGCAACGAAAAGGTTGCGAATCTGGCTGCGTGCATCTACGCGATGGTGCGGCCCGAGGACGAAATCAGGTCTTCAATCAGCGGGATCGCCTGGACCATGCCGGACTCCCTCGCCCGGGCAACGATGGCCAACCCCACTTCGCGGCGTGCCGGCTGGCCTGGGTCCTCGATGAGTCCCGCTGCCGCCTCACAGACGTCGCGCCAATATCCACCGAAGGGGCAGTTGACCGCGATGGTGGACTCAAGGGCTGCCGCGGCGCGACGCAGGTTCACTGCATCGCGTTGCCGGATTAGCGAGGATAGACCTGGCGCCATGGCGACCAGGTTCCACTGAGGTGCCCCGTTCTCCAGCTGGTCCAGGAACGCTTCGACGCGCGTGTCGAAGGTTGGGTCGTCGCGAATGGCCAGGCACAGGCAGGTCCAAAACATCCCGGCAGGTCCAGGGCGAGGGGATTCGCGGAACGCCTCGTGTGCGACCTGCAGAGCCTGGTCTGTCTCACCCCGGGCGAGGTGAAGCTCGAACGCATAGACGTTGCAGAGGATCGGGCCCAAGTGACCCATTGCACGCGCATGCTCGTGGAATTCATGGAGGCTTCGGTCCAGCCGCTCGACGTCGCCTCGGTGCACCGCCAGGTGGCAGTCCACGTGCAGCGTGACCGCCAGACTCCTCAGGCCGACGTTCGCTTGCACGCGGCGCAGACTGTCGTCGATGGCTTTCAAGGAGGTAGCCGTGTCCATGTTCCACACAGCGAGAAGGGCTAGCAAAGGCGCGTTGGCAGCGGCTATCTCCTGAAAGCCGAGCTCGTCGGCGCGTTCGATGCATCGCTGGAAGGCGCTCGCGGACTCGGCCAGCTGTCCGGTCAACATGTAGGCATCGCCGAGTTCCCCGAGGGCCTGAATCTCCAGCTCGGCGGACTGGCTGACCTCGGCGTCGCTGAGGGCGAGCTCCTGGGCGGCGACTCCCCGCTTCGCGGAACCGATGTTGTAGTGGAGGTTTCCGGCCGCGAAGTGGGCCGACGAGCGGGCCGCCAGGAGCTCGTGCTCGGTGGCGATGGCGATGGCTGCGTCGAGCAACGGAAACGCGCGCTCGTACTCGGCTACAAGTCGGAGCTGCTGGGCCAATTGGGTCCGCAGACTCACCCGACTCTCGTGGTGCTCAGAGGGTCCGGTCGGGGCGACCCCATCGGTGAGTTCGATGGCGAACTCCAGCGCCCGAATGGCCTCGTGGGTTGCCGCCTGATGGGTCGCGCGTTCGGCCGCCCGGGTCCACCAGTGTGCTGCTTCCGCACTCCGTCCCGCCCGTCCGAGGTGGTAGGCGGTCACCGTCGGTTCGGCCGTCGCGGCGTCCGTGAACTCGGTCGTCAACAGATCTGCCACGCGCGAGTGAAGCTTCTTGCGGGTCTTCTTGAGAAGCGAGCCGTAGGCGGTGTCCCGGACCAGCGCATGCTTGAACAGATAATGGCCGTCGGCGACGGTCATCATGCCGGCGTCGACCAACGCGTCCAGGGCTCCGGCGAGTTCCCGCGGAGACTGGTCGATGACCCGGGCCAGCAGGACGGGATCGAAGGTGCGGCCGAGGACGGAGGCTGCGAGGGCGACGGATCGACTGGAACCGAGTCGGTCGATCTTGGCCATCAGCGAGGCATGGAGGGTCTCTGGAACGGCCGCGGATCCTGGTGAATCGGCCGCATCGAGGACCGCATGGGTGAGCTCTTCCAGGAAGAATGGCACGCCATCGGCTCTGTCGACGATGGTCTGCACCATGGCGTCGTCAATCGGCGTGTTCCCAGCGAGGCTCCGCACGAGTTGCCCGGAGAGGGCCGCGTCGAGGCTGCTCACTGCCATCGCGGTCACGTGCCCGCCTTCGGCCCATGGCACCACGAGCTGGGGTCGGTAGGTGACGGCGACCAGTATGCGATTGCCCGCCGCGCGCGCGATCCAGGACGTGACCAGTGCCATGGTCGTGGCGTCGGCCCAGTGTGCATCCTCGAGGACCACGGCTACCGGGCTCCGATCGACCAGATGATCGAGGTATTGCTCGAGAGCCATGAGAATGGCGGTCTTCTGCGCGCCCGGCGAGCCGCTCAGAGGCTCCCAGGGACTGTCGACGGACAACAAACTGCAGATCGCCGATCGGACCACAATGGTGTCGGACCACGCGGAGACCCATGCGGCGATCTTGTCAGCCCGGGTGGGCGCTGCGTCATCAATCGCCATCCCCGCCTGGTCGGCGATGTGGCCGATGACGGCCGCCAGGGGGGTTGACCGCGTCGTTCGCTTGCCCTGAAGGACCACGTACTCGTCGCCTCGACAGAGGTCGGCCAACGCGGCGAGAAGTCGTGATTTACCAGCTCCCGCCTGGCCTCCGAGGAGGATGACGCGACCATCCCCGCTGCGGGCCGCGGTCCAATTGGCCCGCAGAACACGGAGCTCGCGCTCTCGGCCGACGATGGGGCTTCGATCGGTCTCGGCGGTATGCGGCCGCCTCTTCTCCGAGACCGCCCGCCAAGCTCGCACCGGACGCGCGAACCCCTTGAGCAAGTGCAATCCCAGGTCGGCGACCTCGATACTCCCCCGGGTCAACCGACGGGTCCCGTCGTCCAACAAGACCTGTCCGGGCTCGCTGAGCGCCTGCAGACGAGCGGCCAGGTTGGGGGTCTCGCCGACCACCGCAGCCTCCTCGGACGCGCCTTCGCCGATCAAGTCGCCAACCACGACCTCGCCGGTCGCAATTCCAACGCGGACGCCTGGAGTGACCACTGTGTCGAGTGCCGCAATCGACCGAACGATGTCCAAACCCGCCCGGACGGCGCGCTCCGCATCGTCTTCCTGAGCCGATGGATAGCCGAAATACACAAGCATTCCATCGCCCATATACCGGGCGACAAATCCCTCTTGGGCGCGGATCGACTTCCGGCAGGCGTCCTGGAATGCCGTCATCAAGTCCCTGAGGTCCTCGGCGTCGAGCTGTCCCGACAACTTCGTAGAGCCCACCATGTCGCAGAACATCACGGTCAACTGGCGACGCTCGGCGCGATCCCGGCGCAGCGCGTACACAGGTCGCGCTGTGACGACTGCAGCCGTGGCGGGCCCCACCGAAATACCGCACTGTCCGCAGTACGCCTCGCCGGTGAGGTTGACGAAGCCGCACTCCACGCACGGATGGGGATCCATGGCGACACCGCAGGCGCGGCAAAACCGGCGAACATCGCGATTCAAGGTCAGGCAGATTGGACAGTTCAAGGAACGCCTCTACTCGATGATGGGCTGATCGACGGCGAGACACGAGACAGCAGCCATCCGGCGGCGTAGGCGACGAACGAGCCCCTGTCGGCGATGGGTGCACGACCGGCGCGCCAGTCGGTCAGGGTTTGTTCCCACCGCGGATCGGCCGCTTCGCCCACCAGCGTTCGCAGCAGCCCAGCCAGCCGACCGACATTGAAGCGGTCGATGAGGGGCTCCGAGCGAAGCGCTGTTCGCACGTCGCGGCCAGCGGCCAGATCAACGACCAGGACCAGCGCTGCACAGCGGGCGGCGTACGCTTGGGGCTCCAGGCTGCGACCGGCGGCGAAGTGCGCTCGGGCATCGGCGACGGCGCCTTGTTCCAGTCGAGCCATGCCCAGATAGAACCGTCGGAAGGACGCCAGGTGGCCGCCGCGCTCGTTCCTCAGGATTTTGACAGCGCGATCCAACTCACCGGCCTCGAAGGCGGCGAGGCCGAGGAGGGCGTCAACCGAACTACCGGCGTAGCTCCAGCCTCTTGCCTTGGCGGTCTGACTCAGCGCCTTCAGTTTCTGGGTCCGGGTGGCGACCGGCTCCAGGCGCTGCACGAAGTACCCGCGCTCGTAGTCGGGCGCCGCTTCGTAGGCCGCGGCGACGGCCGAGCTCGTGGCGTCAGGTGCCGTCGTGCTCAGCGCCAGCGTCCAGCTCAGGGAGGTGCTGTCATGAAGGTCCAACGCGGTCAGCCGTGCCTGGGCATCTCGAGCTGCGCCAGCGTCTCCGGCCATCTGGCTCGCGTCGCGGTAGGCGGCCCACAAGAACGCCGCCAGGGGACCGTTGGCGTGTTCGGCCCGGGAGCGAATGCGGTCCAGCTCCATCCAGGTGGGGACCGGGGTGGCCTCTACCAGAACCGCGACCAGGGCGCCGACGTCGTCGGAGTGGACCCGATCGAGGCAGGCGAGCACGTCCAGGTGGTGGCGCTGGACCCGCGTCGGACCGCGGCGGACGTAGTCATCCCACAGGCCCGTGCACCAGCGCATGAGGCCCCGGTTCGCCTCGTCCTGTTCACCCGCTGACATCAGCCGCTGTCGCGCGCTGTCTCGCACCACCCCCAGGAGGCGGAAGACGCCGGCTTCTCCCGCGACCAGCGAGCGGTTGTGCAGCTCGGACAGGGTGCCGAGCAGCTCGAAGGGAGGAACATCGAGCACGGTGGCGGCGGACTGCAGGTCGAAGTCCGCGTGGAACACCGACAGCCAGCGCAAGGCCCTGGCCAGGTCGTCGTCGAGCAGTGACCAGGCCCAGGCCATCGCCTGCGCAAGGTCCCAGCCACCGGTCGGCGCTCGGACATTCAGCGCCGAGACCTCGGCGAAGGAGTCGGCACCAAAGGTCGGGATTGCAGTTCCCAACAGCTCGAGCTCGAGCGGCAACCGGTCACACGAGGCGATCAGGCGCTCCAGCGCGGCGCCATCCACCAGGTCGGGATCGGGGAGTCGTGCCCGCAGCAGCGCCAGAGCCGCGTCGGGAGCGAGCGGCGCGATCCGCAGGATGTGTTCGTCGGCGACGCCCATCGCCCGTTGTGAGGTGGCGACTACGGAGCCGAGCGCGGCCCACTCGGCCACACAGCGCTCGGCACCGGGCTCCAGCTGCTCGAGGTTGTCCAACAAGAGCAAGTCGACGGCGTGAAACGGACCCTGTGCCGCGGGCCGACCCAGCGTCCGCAGCACCAGGGCCCGAAGGTCCTCAGCCGTCCTGGCGTCTCGGACTTCGACCAACGGGGACCTGCGATCTCGGGCGATTCGCCGGGCCAGTGTGGTCTTGCCGACGCCGGGGGGACCGACCAGGCTGAGCAGGCCGCGGTCGCGCTCGTCCAGTGCCGCGAGGATCCGCAGCAGGTCCGCCCGCCGTCCGTGGATCGGCGACGAGTCGATGGAGGGCGACGGTGCTGGCGGGTCGAAGCGGACCCCGCGGCCGCGCTCTGTAACGATGAGAACCGGCGTCTTCGGCGCGAGCTCGAGCTTGTTCCGGAGACGGTTCACGGTGGTGTCGACCGTCCGCGACTGCACTTTGCTGGAGTAGCCCCAAACCTCTCGGAGCAGCTCCTCTTTGGCGATCGCAACGCGCGGACGGGCCGCGAGGTAGGCCAGCAGCGCATACTCCGCCTTGCTCAGCCGCACCGTGCCCGCGGGTCCGTGGAACTCACGTCGGAGGGGTTCGAGCTCGCATCCGCCGAGGTCCATGGAGCAAGCCTGCCACAGGCCGGGCCAATGTCACAGTTTCGAGCGCCATGTCACAGTTTCGGGAGCGGCCCCAGGGCATCGCGTAACCACTGCGGCACGAACCGGAGCGACCGATGCGACCGATGCGACCCCTCGCCCTCACACTCCTGGCTGCGCTGTGCCTGCTTGGCTGCGATGCCCCGGTGCAACCGTTGGCGACCCCACCTGGCGCGCCTCCGGCGGACGCCGAGGAACCCACCAGCACTGCGACGACAGAGAGCTCGACAAGCACGACGACGACCACGACGCCGACCACGACGGACTACGTCACCACCGACCCGGCGGACCTCCCGCCAGGGCTGGCTTGGATCCGCTCCAATCAGCCTTTCATCAGCGGGCTGGCGACCCACGTCGGCGCGCCACCGCTCGGGGAGGTGAATCGCTACTACGACGACTTCCACGCCACCGCGACCCACTTGTGGATCACCGGCCTGCCGTTCGAGGCCGAGGCATGGGCGGCCGCGAACCACCCGGACTTTCGCTGGCTATCCTGGATCGAGGCGGATGGAATCAACCCCCACACGGGGACCGGCGTCGGCGACTATCCAGTGACGCCGGGCCGTATTGGCTACCAGATCTGGGATGAACCGCGGAACCTGGACGACGTGGACGCGATGATGGTGGGCGTGGACCGCGTCCGTCAGAACGACCCCGACGGGCTGGTGGTGGTGAACTTCGGGAACGCCGACGAGTCGATCTCCGAGAGGGACCTGTACGAGTACGCGCTCCAGGTGCTCGACCCCGACGTCATCGCCTATGACTACTACAGCTCGAGCCACGGTGAGTACGAGCGCGCCGGACTGATTCGCGAACTGGGGTTGGCCAACGATGTCCCGTATTGGCGGTATATCGACTCCTTCGGCGATTACGGTCGCCACGAGCCCTCCCACCAGGACCTGCGCTGGGGCGCGCTGCTGGGCTTGGTCTACGGATTCTCAGGCCACACCTGGTTCCTGTACGAGACCGACCCGGGCACCGCGGCGGTCGTCTACACGACGCTGTTCGACAACGTCGGGTCGTGGGCCCACAGCCCGAATGCCCTGTTCTGGACGGCGGCTGGGCTGAATCAGGAGCTGGAGACGTACGCGCGCACGGTGAATCTGCTCACCAGCACCGACATCCGATACATCCCCGAGACCGTGCTGTACATGCCCGACGACACACTCCCGTGGTCGGTCGGAGCCGGCGGGGATCCGTGGCTCACGGCGGTCGAGGGCATCCACGAGGGGTTCCTCGAGACCCAGGAGTGGTCCATCGGCTTCTTCGAGGACGACGACGGAGAAGCGTACTTCATGGTGCAGAACGCCGCCCGCGAGGGAGCTGACTTCCCGCTCTACCGGCCCCGAGGCGACCTGCGCCTGGGCTTCGACTTCGGCGGTGCACCACCCAATGTGGACAGCACCCGGCTCACCCGCTTGGACGCCGCGACCGGTGCGGTGGTGGACGTGCCGCTCACTTGGCTCGGTGGGACCGAGGCCGAGCTGGAGTGGACCCTCGATGCCGGAGATGTGCTGCTGCTGAAGTACGCCACCGGCGCCCCCTTTGCTCAAATGCCCTGACCCGGAGATCTCATGATCCGCCTGACCCTCTGTGTGTTTCTCGTCGCCTGCAACAGCGACTATGACCTCGACAACCCGACGCCCTGGCCCGACGACGTCGGCGACGACCATGTCGTTGGCGATGACGATGACGATGACGATGGCATCGTTGGCGATGACGACGACGATGACGACGGCGTGCCCCCGATCGGACGGTTGCCCGATGATCCGCCTCCGGAGTTCGGGACCGACGACTGCGACAACGGCCTGTGGGTCGACTGGAACGGTGGTGAGACCGTGGTGCTGTCGTGGGACCCGGTGGCATTGGCGAGCATCGAGGTGCCTGAGGCGGGTGTGTACGACGTCTACGATTTGGTCATCGCCGAGTCGGGAGCTACGCAGACCAACGAGAGCGCCTTCTTCCGGATCTCCAGCCTGGCCAACCTCACCGGGCTCCCATCCGCTGGCAACTGTGGCGACGACTACGTGGTACCCGATCCGGACAATGCCGGTCCGCTGCCGGCGGGAACCACGCAGTACCTGGGCACTTTCGAACTCGGCGTCGGCGAGAACACCGTCGAGGTGAACCACTATTGTCCGCGCTACCGGGCGGGAGACTGCCGCCAGTTCCACACCGACACCGGCACGACCTGCGAGGGAGGCGACAGCAACTCGGTCCACATCACGGGTGCTGCGGTTTGCCTGGTGCCGGTGCTGTAGCCGAGTGTCCAACGCTGCGAGGTTCATGAAGTGCAACCTGCCGGACGATATAGGCCATGCCGGCCGCCGATCTGCCAGGGAGTCTCATGTCTACATTCCGCGTACGGGTGGTAGAGCACCGCACCCTCGGGCCAGCCGACAGCATCTGGAGAGCGGCCGACTATGCCGCCATCCTCGAAGCGGCCGAGTTTCCGGATGTCGGCGAGATCCCGGCCGAGGAACTGCGCGACATGTGCCTGTTGGCGCTCCAGGATCTGGAATGCCATCAGGCCGCAGCGCTGGTGCTTGGCCATCATCTGGGCGGCCGGCTGAAGAAGGGCCAGATCGCGAACCTCTCCCATGAACTCGGCCATGAGAAGCAATGGGAACACCACGCAGAGATGTCCCTGCATCAGGACTTTTTCCACGTCTCCAGCTTGATGTGGGAGGCGTTCCCGATGCACTACCCCACCCCCGATGCAGTGCGCGTGGTGTTGCTGATTGCACCGGGAGACTCCGAAGAAACGCCACCGATTGCGATGGGGATCGATGAGGCCATGTTGGTGCGTCTGTTGGCCGACGGCATTTCCCCAAGGGCGATGCTCAACCGGTTGTTTGAAGATCAATTGGGCGGTGGGCCGTTCCCCGAGGCACCTTGGATCGTCTGGACCTTCGAGACCGAAACAGAGGGGGCCGGCGTTCGCGTCGCGCTCACCGGATCCAAGGCCTGGCTGGAACCGATTCGGCGCGCCTCGCCGTGGGTCAGTGACGCGCGCTCCCTTTGACGCACTGGCCGGCGCCGACGCTGTGTAGGATGTTGCGTTCTCTGACTTGGGCAGTGTCAAGTCTGGCAGGAGATACTCGACGGTGCTTTCAAACGAACAACTGAAGTCCATCGTGGACGCTGTCACCAAGGACGCCGAGTCCATGCGGCGAATCGACAGCAACCTGGACAACATCCTGCCAGACGCCTGGGGCCTCGCCGGCAGCTTCCGAAACAGTGGGTACATCGCTGAGTGGATGGCCACATTGGGCTACAGCGGAGACGCTAGCGAGCCAGAGTTCGAAAATCGGATTTGTACCGGCATCTCCAGGCAAACCGCAGAGGCGATCAAGAAGAAGATCGATGCCAACGCTCCGGGATTCGAAGACATCGTCTCCGTAGAGACCTACGACCGCAACGTGTTCGGTACGTCTCACACGGGGACGAAGATCACCACATCAGACGGCCAGGAACATGTCCTGGACTGGCACCAGACCCTGAACGCCGAGCGCCGGACCGACTATTGATGCGGCGCGGACTCCTCGACGACCCCGCCGATGACGAAGCCTCCGACGATGCTCACACGTTGATGCAATACGCTGTCGTGGGACCGTCTCGATGGCGATGGGTACGACGACATCCGTGTGGGCGCGCTATTGATCAGTGTTCGGGCACACTATGTGGCCCTCATCCGCGTCGTGACGTTCGTGCGAGCTCCCGGAGTAGCAGGTCTGATAAGGGTGGGCTCCGTGCACGTGAAATTCAATCGATGTGTACAGCCCGCCGGCGATAGCGCTCAGCTCATCGTCACCGAGAACGTCGTCGTTGGTATTCTTGGCGGTGATTTTGCGCGTCGGCGTCTTGTTGTGATCGGTCATGATGGCTCCTGGATGAGTCTGGACCACGCAAGCGCCATGCCGCGGTTGTCGCATGAGAGTGATATTCATATATCGCGCTTTTATCGGAAGTTTTCGGCCGGATCGCGAAGATCGCGCCACTGGCGGGAATCGGACTTGTCATGACCGGTCAGACTCCGACAGGCCGTCGCAGTTGTTGTCGACCCCATCCACGGGTACTTCAAGAGGTCTGATCAGGTGTGCGTCTTCTTTTGACGCTGGATCGTCGCGGGCGGACGCAGCGCTGGTTCCTCGCCTCCATCGAGGGGCAGGAGCTGGAGGTTCATCAGCACCACCGCGTCGGCACTCTTCGAGCTGTCCACGAGGCGACGCACGGCCCGATAGTGGGCGCGCTGCAGCTCGCGAATCTCGGCCAACACCCCGTTCGACACGCTGAACAGATTGTAGGAGACCATGCCGTCCGCAGCGTCGAGCCTGTTCAGCCCGGCGCGTGCCCAGTGGGACTTCAGCTCGCTCCCCGAGCGCGCTCGGCGCACGTCTACCGACCCGATCTCTACCGGACGGAACCGTTTTCCGTCGCGCCGAATGCGGTGGGCCGCGTGAAGTTGTGCCACGCAGTCGCGAACCAGCGCTTCGTCCAAGCCCAGCCGGGACGCCAGCCAGGCATTGTCGTGGCGCGGTTGGGCGCGGTAGTCCTCGAGCTCGAGCGCCAGCCACACCGCCTGTGCCCATGGAGATCCCCAGGCCAGCTCCCGCGCGGCCTCCAGGCGGCGCCAGGCTTGGCGGGTAGAGGTCAGGGTCTGCGGCGCCACAAACAGCGCCACGAAGTCCAACAGCCGCCCCGTTGCGGCCTCGATCAGCGACAGCAGCTGCGGAAGTCGAGGCTCCGCCCGGCCGGAAAGCCAGCGCGACAGGGCGAACCTGCTGATGCCGGCCCGCTCGGCGAGGACGCCGATCGGGGTGCTGCCACGCAGCTCACGGAGCAAGGACACCACCCACTCCACGGACCCGGGTTCATCGTTGAGCCAAGGGGGCGCCCGCTTGAAGAATGGCGCCAAGGAGTCCACCAGATCGTGTCCGGTCCGGGTCGCGATGAAGAAGAAGCGGGTCGCGGAGGGCCAGCGCCTGCCCGCCTCCCAACTGTAGATGGCATTGGATGTGAACCCCAGGCGACGGCTGAGCTGCACCTGGGAACGCTGCCCTCGGAGTGAGCGAACCAGCTCTTTCGACAGGTTCTGATAGTTGACGTTCATGCACTGTACTTTAGTAACACTATGACGTTTTCGCACGACAATGCGCACATATGAGGTACGAAATGTGTGAATACGACATGGACGTGCCGACGCCGGGCGGGCATGTTGTGGGTGGGGACGGGAGCCGAGATGCGAATCACATGCCTGATAATTGCGACATTCCTGGTGGGGTGCAGTTCGGATACGCCCGACCGTACGCCCGACCGAATGGGACAGTTCGGCGAGGAGGAGAGCATCGACTGCCAGGCCGTCTCGGCGACGCCGGTGGCCGACGACGACATGGTTGACGTCGGATACGCAGACAGCCTGGAGCAGGTCGATGTCGCAGCCTTGCTCGCCCTCGCCAGCGGTTCCTTCGAGGAGACCCTGGACTGGTCCGACGGAACCGATGCCGAGGTTGTGGCTCTGTTTGTGAGCGCCGCCGACCCCGAGTTGGTGGTCACCGAGGATTCAGGCGAAAGCCCAGAGTCCGGGGGGCCGTGCCCCACCGTGTTGGAGTTCTCGGTGACGGTTGCGCTCTCGACCAGCGATGGGCGCGTGGACGAGACCTTCGACGCCGTGGCTACGACGCTGGGCGAACAGATCCACGTGGAACACCGCATCCCAGACCCTCAAGGCACAGTCGACACGCAAGCCCTGGCGGCACCTGGCGTCCAGGTCGAGCCAGACGAGATTCGCGTGAACGTGCGCATCGCAGCGGACAGCTTCTTCGGCCAGGTGCTTCCACAGCCCATCGGCGGTATCGACGATGACGCCACCCCGCTGGGTGGCTGGCCACAGGGTCTCTTCGAGTAGCCAGCGCGGATCGGCTCTCCGTCGACGCTACTTGAACGAGCTGGCCCGGTCGAACCCGATCTGCTTCAGCTCTTCGCGCGCCGCGGCGGGCAAGAATGACGTGTAGCGCACCTTGTAGTCCTGGGAGCCCTCTGGCGCGCCCATCATGAAGTCGAAGTAGCGCTGGGGCCCCGCCTCCTTGTGGTATCGGATCGCTTGGCTCTGAACGAGCTTCTCCGCATCGCTGGGCAAGTCCGCTCCCTCCTTTGCCAGGGCATCGACCGTGTCGATGTAGCCATTGAGATCCCAGGTCTCGGGGATGCCTTTGGCCCAAGACGCGTCGAGGCGCGCGAGGGCGGATGTGTGCCGCGGGTCGCCCAGGCTGGCGGGCTCTGCGGCGCTGGTGACCGGGAATGTGAATCGGACCTCCAGGTTGTCGCGATCGACGGTGGGGTGTTGAGCGTTTGCTGTGCGCTCGGGGACGGCACGCGAGACGTACTTCCGCAGCTCGCGCATGCTCACCTGCTCATCTTCGTCCGAATCGGCCGCTCCCTGGAGTCCGGCGAGGAGCTCTTCGGTGAAGAAGCCATTGGCGATCGTCTCGCTCTCATAAGAGAGCTCGCCGCCCCTCGACGAGGAGAACACAATCGCGCCCGTGCGCCGGGAGAGGTCGTTGTAGATGTAGCGGTCTCGCCTGGCCAAAAAGGCGCGCGGCGGCTCGGATGCTATCGACGTCTTCGACACGACCGTCAACCCGCGGGAGCTCAGGCCTCGGCTGTCGGCCAGGGCGGAGTAGGTCGCCTGCGCGTCATCCTCGAGCTCACCGGACTCGCAGGTGTCCATCAGGAACAGTTTCTGACGGGGCTGCACCCCGTCGAGCAGCGACTCGACCAACTCGAACTCGGCGGCCGTCCCGGCCAGATCGGAGAGATTGGTGTCGTGGGTCAGGTAGAAGTAGCGCGCGTCGTGGTCGCGATCGTGCACACCGTGACCCGCGATGAACAGCACCAGGGTGTCCTCGGGGTTGGCGTCGGCGGCCCAGCTGGCGCTGTCGGCGATGGACTGTCGCGTGACCTCCTCGTCGACCAGCACGCGCACGTGCACTTCTTCGAACCCGGTGGCCATCGCCGCGAAAGCGTCTGCCAGATCCTTGGCATCCTGGTGGGCATAGGCCAGGTCGAGGGAGCTGTCGGCATACTTCGAGACTCCGAATCCGAGGAACCACAGCGCGCCCTGCGTCTCGCCGGCGTACGACACCGAGGCGACCGCCCGCAGTGACTCAGCCCCCGAGCTGTCCATGGTGCTCACTTCGATCTTGTTGGTGCCAGCCATGAGCGCAATCTGGTTAGACGCCTTGTGCGAGCGACCCTGAATCTTCCGTCCCTCCGCGCCGAAAACCGGTACGTCGTTGATGTAGAGGTGGTAGCGGGCAAGCGGCGCAGCGGCAGCCTTCAGCGCGACTTCGACCGTGGCCTCCGCCCCGTTGGCATCGACCTCCAGGGAGGCCGTCGGGACCTCGGTGCTGTCGCCGAGCGTGATCCCCAGCTTGCGGATGCGCCGATCGTGGCGTGCTTCGTAGTGGGCGAGTTGTGCGGGAGAGCCCAGCCCCATGCGCTCGAGCATCCGATCGGGTCGGTTGAAGCGCGTAGCGAATTGGTCGACACCGAACACGCCGTTCTCGGTCACCACCGAGACCAACGAACCACCGTTGGGTGAGGCGTCGAAGTAGCCGTCGTCCGAAACGACGACCCACTCGCCACCGCCGTGGGCCATCGTGAGCGTGGCCCCGGTGTCCAGATCCCACAGCCGAGCGGTGCCGTCCATCGAAGCTGTGAGCAGGCGCCCGTCGGGCAGGGGCTGGATGGAGCGGATCCACCCGCGGTGCCCGTCCAGGCTCCGTTGTTCGACTCCAGCGAGGTCCCAGATCCGGACCTGGCTCGAGCTATCGCCGGTGACGAAGGCCTGACCATCGTGGGTGAAGGCGACGGCGTAGACATCGTGACCCGGCCAGCGCTCCTCGTGTCTGACCTCCAGCGCGTCCAGGTCCACCAGCCACGCGTGCTCGCTGCCTCCGACCACTGCGAGTTGGCCATCGGGGCTCACGTCCACAGCGTGGAGAGCTGCTCCGAGTGAGAGCTCTCCGACGGCGTCCGGCGCCTTGTCGGCATCGACGACCCGCAGCACGCCATCGGAGCCCACGGTGACGGCCCGACGTCCCTCCGGAAGGACGGCGATACCGTTGAGGTAGGAGTCGTTGCCCTCCAGCGCCACGCTGTCGCCGCCGCCGCGCGGGACCAGTGCCAGCGAACTACCCCCGGAGTTGCCACCCCCGCTGAACAACGCCGTGCCGTCGTTGGAAAATGCGAAGACACTGGCCAGGTCACCGACGCGCTCGCGCTCGGCGCCCGTGGTCAGATCGCGGATCGAGACGCCGGCCATGCCGATGCCCAGTTCACCCTGGGGTGAGAAGGCGAAGTCCGCCCAGGTTCCGAGTTCGTCGACCCAGCGGGGGGCGCCAGACTGCAAGTCCCACAGCGCGACCTGGGTGCCGGGCACGCTCGAGCTCAGTGCTACCAGGTTGCCGTCGGGGTGGATCGCGGCGTCCCAGAGGGGCACGGCTCCGGTCAGGACTCCGACCCGTCCGCCTTGTGGGCCGAGCAGTACGACCTCGTGCTTCTCGTGAGTGGCCGCCACGATTCCTCCTGGAGCAAAAGTCACCGCGTCCCAGCGGCCTTTCTCGTCGTGGCGGGAGAGGATGGAGCCGTTGAGATCCGCCACAGTGACCCCGACCGTGTGGTAGCTGCCAGCCGCCATATGGGTCGCCGCGACGCGCGTACCGTCACCTGAGAGAGCGATGTCGTTGATCTGCCCGCCGCCGAGGTCGAACGCGGACAGCTCCTTTCCGCTCGCGGCATCGTAGCGACGCACATGGCCATCCCAGCTCCCTGTCACCAATGAGCCGTCTGGGGCGAAGAGCACCTGGGTCTGGCTTCCGAGATCGAGCTCGCGCTCCACACGCCAATTCCGGGCCTGGTGGATGCGGACCACTTTTCGGTCGTCGTCGAGGGTCGCGATGCGCTTGCCGTCCGGCGAGATCGGGTAGCGTTTCGCCTTCGGGGCGGGCGAGAACGTCCAGACCGTGCCGTTTCCGTCTGTGAGCGCCTCCTGACCATCCGGGGCCTCCATCGCTCTCAAGCCGGCACCGGCGGCGCCCGTGAGGGTCTCGACCACGGCGCCGCTGAGATCGCGCAACTCGAGCTCCGCATTGGTCGTAGCCACCCGATCGCCCACGAACACGGCTGTACTCGTCGTCGGCACCGTCCAGAGCTCGCGACGACTCGCTAGATCCCACAGCTTGGCTGTCGAGTCCATTCCGGTGGTGAGCACGTGGCGGCCATCGTCCGACACGACAACCTCCGCGATTCCCTGTGTGTGGCCCAGTTGTACGACGAGCCGCGGGGGCTCTGCCATGGCGCCGGCTGCGAACAGCACAATCCACATCGGATTTCTCCTGTCTCCATCCTACGCTGCGCGGCCTGGCTAGGCGGGGTCGACCCGCTTGTAGAGTCCCTCGACCCACCCCTGGAGGCCGGTCCCATACCAGGGGGAGAGCCGACGGTCGGACTGTCCACCCGGCAGGGCGGTGTGAACCACCGACTCTCCCAGATCGGTGACCAGCCGATAGGAGGGCGCGAAGCTCGTCTGCCGCCCGGCGCTTCGGTAGATCTGCCCCTGGCGCGGCGTGGCGCGGCCCCCGGGGAGCTCGATGGGCCCGAGGTCGAATCCAAACGCCTTTGGAAACTTCTCCCCAAAGAGGATGTGGGTGAAGAGGAGCTGTCGGCCCTCGCCCCAGCGCTGTGGCTCCACCTGAAGGGCTCTCGCCGCAACTCGCCGATACAGGTCGTCCCGGGCCTCTCCGCCGAACCAGATCGAGCTCTCGTCGAGCAGCACCAGGTCGAAGTTCAGGTAGTGGTCCGCAAAGATCGACGTCTCCTCGGAGATGTAGTTGGCGACGGTCTCTCCATAGGACTTGCTGCCGAAGACCTCGACCAGCAGGGCGCGGTAGACCTCCTCGAACAGGAAGGCCCCGACGGAATCGACGTCGTAGCGATGGTTCCACGTGGCCAGGGTCTGCCCGTTGTCGGTCTCGGGGAGCAGCGGTCGGAGAATCTCCATGAACGCCACACCCTGCCGCGAATAGACGTCCAGCTGGAGCTCCTGGCAGCTCTCGATGGTGTGTTTGTCCGACGCGCCGAGGACCTGGTGGATGCGATCGGCGCGCTCGGAGCCCATGGGCAAGGTGATGGCGACGATGTTCCCGAGGTGATTGAGGTCCTCGTTGGCCGATGCCACGAAGCCCTCCGGCGGATTGAGGGAGCGAGGGAGGTCGGCGACATCGCAGATCCCCAGCCAGTCGTTGGCCGGATCCCAGCCGGGAACGGGGACAAGGCCGGTGATCCCCTCCCGTCGCTTCGGCATCAGACCGGACATCTGGTAGCCGACGCTGCCGTCGGAGTCGGCGAGCACGAAGTTCCAGCCCGATTCCACGTGAGCCACACAGTCCATGCCCTCTTCGGTGGTCTTCGCATCCCACAGTGACAGCAGCGCCCGCAGCGAGGCCGCCCCGCTCGATGCCCCGGTCCATAGGGTGCTCAGGTAGTAGCCGGCGACGTTCGGATCTCCATCCAGCGTGCCGTGAGGGTTGTCGTAGAAGGTGACCTTCACAGGCTCTCCTTTCTTGCGCTCGATGACCTCCACCCGCTCCGTGAACGGCAGCCACTCCTCATCGCGTCGATAGGTGCCGTCCTTGCAGTCCTCCACCCAGGAGTCGACGACGTCGGCCTGGGAATAGGTCACGCCCCAGGCCAGATCCGGTGTTCGACCGATCATGATCGCCGGGAGTCCGGGCATGGTTCCGCCGGCGATCCACCGGTCTCCGACGTTGAGGACCGCCTCGTACCAGACGGGCGGGACCCGGTTGACCTCGAGGTGGGGGTCGCTGGCGAGGATGGCGTTGCCCGAGGCCGTTCGAGACCCGGAGATCGCCCAGTTGTTGGACGACATGTGCGGGCGCACGATGCGGCTCCAGGCCACGCTTTCCGGGACCAGGCGGCTGTGGGTCATCACCACCTTCATCAAGAGCTCCTCGTCCAGCTCTCCGAGGACGCCGGGGAAGAGCTCTTCGAGGTATTCACGAGGGGTTCCCTCCTGAACGAGCTGCACGATCAAGTGCTCGGCCTCGGCCTGCGTCTGCACCAGGGTCAGGTAGGCGGTCATGCGCGCCAGCAGTACGCAATCCTCGGGGGTCCAGGGGTCGGGAGTGATGCCGAGCACCTTCAGGGTCGGCCGCCACTGGGTGCTCAAGCGGGCGGTGACGCCCTCGCAGTAGGCGTTGACTACCTCCAGCCAGCGGGGCTCCAGATCCTGGGACTGCAGATCGGCGTTCGCGGCCCAGTTCATGCGCCGGAAGAAGGTGTCGACCTCGAGCATCTCCTCGGAATCATCGAGGATCTTCGTCGCGTGTCCCCGACCCAGGGTGCGGAGGAGGACCATCGGCAGGGTGCGATCGAGGGCGTGACACCAGCCCAATCCCCAGTAGGCCTGGGCGAGATCCGGGGCGTTGATGTGGGGGATCCCGTGCTCATCCCTGGAGATCTGGACGGCCGGATTCGGACAGGTCAGTGGCGTGCGCGAGCTGGACATGTCCCAAAGTAGCCCAGGTTAAGGTCGGCCATGGCTGCTCTTCTCGCCCTGTGTGTTCTCCTCAGTTCTCCGTCGCTGGCCGGTTCCGACATGGAACCCCGAATGGACGGCATCGTGCGCGTGTACCGGGACGCCATCGTGCTCGGCGCCTCCGCTCCCAATCTGCCCGAGGGCCAACGCCGCGACGTGCCGGTACTCGGAAAGATGCTCTTCGAGGATCGACGGGAGATGCTCTCCTCACTGCGGAGCGATCTGGTCGCCGATGTGCCCGACGACAGCCGAGACAAGGCCAAGGTGCTGAGCGAGTTCCTCACGGTGCTGGAGCGGGATCCAGACCTGCACGACGGCGACAAGCTCGCCTTCCTGGACCTGTTGATGACCCTGAGGGGCAAGCTCGAAGCGGCGCCCTCCGGCAAACGTCGCGACGCTCTCCTGACCAGGGTCTCCGAGGACGAGGCGGCCATCCGGGAGATCGAGGCGGCCTATCGCGAGGAGATGCGCGAGGTCTTCGGGCAGCTCCGGACCCGGGGCATGACGCTGAGCCGCGAGGCGTGGGACGAGTACCTGCAGGAGGTCCAGTCCGAGCGGCCGGTACAGACGATCTTCGCCGAGTACGCCGACGAGGTCTCGGTGAACATGCCCGGCACCCGCGGCTGGAAGGACAACCCGCTCGAGCTCTACGGAACCAGCCTGCCCGACAAGACCTTCGTCATCACCTTCGACGACGGTCCCAGCGAGGAATATACCGCGCAGATCCTGGATACTCTGAAGGAGCATGGCGTGAAGGGCGTGTTCTTCCAGGTGGGAGAGAACGTCGGCGCCTACGGGGAGGACGGCGCCCTGGTCGAGACCCCGGCGTCGGTCTACACCAAGCGACTGCTCCGCGAGGGCCACATGATCGGCAGCCACAGCTGGTCCCACAAGAACCTCCCGAAGATGTCGGATGCCCAGCTGAAGATCCAGCTGGATCGGGCCGATCAGGTGCTCGAGGCGGTGAGCGAGACGGACGTGGTGCTCTTCCGTCCCCCTTACGGAGGCCGCGACGGGCGGGTCCTGAAGGCACTCACCGACCGAGACACCAAGGCCTACCTTTGGAATGTCGACTCGATGGACTGGGCCGATCCGATCCCGGAGTCGATCGCCCAGACCGTGTACGAGCAGGTCAGCGAGGTCGGACACGGGGTGATCCTGCTCCACGATGTGCACCACCAGACCGCCGAAGCCCTGCCCATCATCCTCGAGAAGCTCGCCGAGGAGGGCTACCAGCTCGTGCTCTGGGACGGGGAGACGATCTTCGGCAAGCGCGGAGAAGATGTGGCGGCGAAGGCCGATCCGGAGCCGACGGGTCTGTACGCGAACTCGTGGGCGGTGGTGATCGGCATCAACAAGTACGAGCAGTGGCCGCGGCTGGCGTACGCGGTCCACGACGCCGAGGGGGTGCGGGACAAACTCATCGACGACTTCAACTTCGACCCCGACAAGGTGATCTCCCTCTTCGATAGAGACGCGACCCGACAGCGGATCCTCGAGGTCCTCGGGGACGAATTACCGAACAAGCTGGAGGCCGACGACCGGGTCTTCGTCTTCTATGCGGGCCACGGGA
>Ga0315336_1002228_pt1 | contig 31017 bp, 29 predicted proteins | sample ASW5metaG_FD_204512 | JGI IMG/M metagenome (GOLD analysis project Ga0315336, IMG submission 204512) | Ammonia-oxidizing marine archaeal communities from Monterey Bay, California, United States - ASW #5 | ecosystem: Environmental > Aquatic > Marine > Intertidal zone | place: USA: California...
CTGCCGCCAGCGTTCGTTCTGAGCCAGGATCAAACTCTCAACTTGACTTGGAGTTGCCTGCACAAACACTCACACAATTAGGTGTATGCGTTGATGCGTAGACAACGTCCTATGTTAGACGAAACGCCGCCCGCGCATCCCTTTAGTTGGTCTCTATACAATGTCAAAGAGCTACGCTTTGGCTCACCTAGTGGCCAAAACGAAACCCGCAGCAAGGACATGCCTACAACAAGCCTCCGCTGCGGGAGAGGCGGTTCTAACGGCTTGCCGAACCTACGTCAAGCCTGCTTGTAAAGAACAAAAAGCCAGAAATTTCAAGGGACTGGCTGTTCACCCCAAAAAAAACGAGATATGTAGTGATAGTCAACAAAAATATTGTTCATCTTGCACAAAGTCAACGTCAGAATTGTTGTAAATTCCCTGATTTTCCGCGCATTCACACTCGTTGTACTGAATTCGCTAACTTGCCAGGAGAAAGAGTTTGGTAACTCCTTTAGTGATACGCATTAAACCATTGCCAGTGTTGAGAGCATTGATTCTATTAACCAAATCGTATTGACAACTAAATATTCATATCTCAAATTTAGCTTCGCGCCTTGCTATATGCCGTAACAGACAAAATATAAAAAGCTGCATAAGAGCATTATAACACGCGGGCTGGCCTATTTCGGGGGCACAATGGAAATCAAACTTCGGCCTAAATTGACCATTATTGCCTGTGTTGGCATCGTCGTCGGTGCAGGGATCCTAATACAGATATCTGATATTGGTGCCAATATCAGTCGGTCAGAAATAAGAAGTTCATCCCTTGCAGATCCCGAATCGGATCTTCCGGCCCACAATGGGGCAGTCCAGCCAACTTCACAACTTAACCCAAACAACTCGACTGAAAAGACGGAAACGGAAGCGAAAGCAAAGGAGACAATTACACGGAGTTTTACCGTACGGAAAGGCGACACCCTAAGCGGTGTATTGTCGCGCGCCGGAGTAAATTCCAACACCTCTCAATCAATTATTAATGCACTTGATGATGTTTTTGAACCACGCGAATTAAAAACAGAGCAGGAAATACGTTTGGTCTACACAGGGGACTGGCAAAAGACTGACCCTATTCGGTTAGCTTTCAACCTTTCACCGATTCATGAAGTGTTTGCTGCCCGCAACTCTGATGGAACGTTTGAGGCCAAGGAGAAAATAATCGAAACCAAATCCGAATTAGTCCGCCACGAAGGTCATATTGAATTAAGTTTGTTCGATGCCGCCAATAGAAAGGGGGTACCAAACAGCGTGCTCGTTAATATGAGTCGCCTATTTTCCTACGACGTCGATTTTCAAAGAGACATTCGGAAAGGTGATGGTTTTGAAATAATGTTTACAAGACGCCTAACAAATACAGGCAAGATAATAGAGAACGGCCAGATCGAATACGCATCGATGACCCTGAGAGGAAAAAAGCTCAGCATTTACGCATATGACAAAGTTGATGGTGCAGTAGTTTATTATAATGCTAGTGGTGAAGGCATCCGCAAGGCGCTGATGCGAACCCCCATTGACGGGGCGCGTCTATCCTCAAAGTTTGGTAAACGTCGGCATCCTATTCTTGGATATACTAAGATGCATAGAGGTGTCGACTTTGCTGCTGCGAAGGGAACGCCTATTTACGCGGCTGGCGATGGCGTAGTAATGAAAAAGGAAACTGCAGGTGGATATGGGAAATACATATCAATAAAGCATGGTGGCAGTTTCTCGACGGCCTACGCACATATGAATAAATATGCACGCGGCCTAAAGGTGGGAGCAAGAGTAAAACAAGGCCAAGTGATAGGATACGTTGGGTCAACCGGACAAGCTACGGGACCACACCTGCATTACGAAGTCCACGAAGGAGGTCAGCAGGTTAATCCGATGAAAGTCAGTGTCCCGACCACAAAGACCCTGCTCGGACAAGACTTGGCAATGTTTATAAGCTATCGCCAAGACATCGATAACCAGTACAAAGAAACTGCTGAAAGAGAATCCGCGAGCATTCTTGCCGAGCAGAGTCTCGACGCGCTTACAAGGTAACAATCAATATAGAACACTATAGAATACAATAGCCTAGCTTAATCTTATTGGTTAGCTGGTATTGCATCATCCGCTTTACTTAAACTCTTTAAACTTGATGTTCCCTTCGACGAACCCTCTTTATCCTCTTCAAGAGTTGCACCTTCGCCGTCTTGTTTCTCCAACTTACCACGAGCCGATTGATTCGAACGAACCGGTTTTTTCGATTCATCTTCATCTCCCATCTTCTTCCTAACATCAATTTTTCTTGCTCTAGTGGCTTTAGCAACTGGCAAATCACCCTCAACAACATTCTTTTCGGCCACTTCATCTTCAACCTCCCCAAGCAATGCATCCGTGATGCCCCCGTCTCCACCGGCAAGCACCTCAGTCAAAGCTGAAGTGGGAGTGGGAGTGGGGGTTGGGGTTGGGGTTGGGGTTGGGGTTGGGGTTGGGGTTGGGGTTGGAGCCGGTTCTGCCACTTTACTCTGAGTAGGTCCATCAAGCGCAGATGAGTTTCCATTATTGCCGGAGTTTTTGTCTTTCTGTTTGGCGCCACTGGCTAAAGCGGCCTCCTGTCGTGCATTAATTACACGAAAATAGTGATCTGAATGTTGGAGGTAATTTTCTGCCAACACGCGATCACCGTTAGAATTGGCATCTCGTGCTAGAGTTAAGTACTTGTCCATCAATTGCTGTGCATTTCCCCTCACGCGATTCGCGTTCTGGCCATCATAGTGTTGGCCGCGGCCTTGCGATCTCTTGCCGGAATTCCCTCTGCCACGTGAGCGGCCTTTTGAATTATATGGCTTGTTCATTTAATACTTATCTAACGGCATAATATATTTCATCTGTCCTTAGCTATTACAACCCAGAAGAAGTCGTCTTCGAACGACTTCCAATAAATAAATATCGGGGGTTCTGGTGCGACCTTCATCGCATTTAGCAACGATCCCGGTTCTTCTATTAAACTGATCGAACTACGTGACCACCACCTGTGACTGATGGTATTCGGCGGCGAGACATTTTCCAACCTTTTTTTCAATTATTTTTTTTTGGCCCAGCCTTTAATGTCAGACACCTATCCAATCCTTCGATATCCGGAATTGCATTCAAAACCATAAAATCCGTACTTTGTAGTATTTCTGTCACCGATTCACGTTGATACGCCCCTATTTCCAGCACTAAAATTCCGTCCTCTCGAAGTAGTCGTCGCAAGTCCAAGGCAATGGATCTATATGAGTCAAGTCCATCCCTACCACCAAAAAGGGCTAGGCGAGGATCATAATTGGCAACCTCAGCCTCCAACACCAGCATCTCCTGGCAGGCGATATATGGCGGGTTGCTAACAATAATGTCGAACTTAACACCCATCGCCTCACCCCAATTTCCAGCAACAAAGCCACACCTATTTTCAACACCATGTTTCTTTGCATTGCCAGCAGCAATCTGAAGAGCGTCCAAAGATAGATCAACACCAACCCCTAATGCCCCCTCGCACTCTTTTAAGATGGATATTAGAACGCAGCCGCTACCAGTACCTAAATCCAATACAAGAGGAGCCAAATTTCGTGCGCACATCAGATGGTCAAGTGAAGCCTGGACAAGCGTCTCTGTTGCAGGCCTGGGATCTAACGTATGACGTGTAACATCAAAATTGAGACTCCAAAATTCTCTATAACCAATAATCTTTGAGACCGGTTCCCTCTCCAAGCGTCGCAGAACAAGCCCTTCTAAAACGTTTGCCCCTTCATCGCTAACCAGTAAATCGTGTTTACCGAGCAGCTTTTCCGGCAATATACCTATGGTATGACTTACCAGTATGCGTGAATCCAGATGATACGATTCGATCCCCGCTGCCTTGAGTCTGTGTGACACTGATTCTAGAGTCTTACTAACAGGTAACATGTAATCTTCTACAATAAGAGGCGCGCCGTCACGATAGCGTCGCTAGTTTTTTTGCGTGTTCCTCCGCCATTAGTGCGTTCACAACTTCGTCAAGTTCTTCTCCCTGCAAGATCAGATCCAACTTGTGAAGCGTCAGATTAATTCTGTGGTCAGTGACACGTCCTTGTGGAAAATTGTAGGTGCGTATTCGTTCTGACCTATCGCCTGACCCCACTTGACTTCTTCTATCATCAGCACGTTCCTTATCCTTCTTTTGCCTTTCTTTATCATACAACTGCGCTCGAAGCATTTTCATAGCCTTTGCCTTGTTCTTATGTTGGGACTTCTCATCCTGGCACTGGACAACAATATTACTGGGTAGATGCGTTATACGAACTGCACTATCTGTTTTGTTAACATGTTGACCGCCCGCACCCTGACTACGATAGGTGTCTATTCTTAAGTCCGTAGTTTTTACACTGACATCCACTTCTTCAGCTTCAGCCAAAACTGCCACAGTCGCAGCTGAGGTATGAATACGCCCACTAGTTTCAGTGACGGGAACTCGTTGAACCCTATGCACGCCAGACTCAAATTTCAGCCGAGAAAATACGCCTTTCCCGGAAATGCTGGCGGTTGCCTCCTTTACACCGCCAATGTCTGTCTCTCTAATACTCAAGGCTTCAAATTTCCAATTTCTATGCGCCGCATATCTCTCATACATCCGTAAGAGCTCTCCAGCGAATAGTGCGGCCTCCTCTCCACCTGTACCTGCACGCACTTCTAAGATCGCATTGCGTTCATCAAGTTCATCTTTTGGAAGCAGCATTAGCCGTAGTGTTTGTTCCCGCAGCTGCAGCTTATGGTTAATCGTTGTTATTTCCTCCTCAGCTAGCTTTCGCAAATCGGAATCACCCCGAGCATCATCTAACAATGCCTTTGCATCGTTCTTTTCCCGCCTAAGCTTTTCTAGTTCGCTTATCTCCAGAACTATTGGCGATAGTTCAGAAAGCTCCTTACCCATTTTCGCAAGTTGCCTAGAATCTATATTGTTGTTTCCAGCCAACAGGGACTGCAGCTCATCGAAACGAGCGGCCGCTTTGTTTAGATTTTCTTCGATACTCATTTTGGGTTTGTTGCGCTCGGACAATAGGGAGTTAGTAATTATGAAAAAATCACACCTTCTGACTTTAGATCTTGCGTCAGAGCACCAAAAGGCACTCTATGTTGTTGGCCTGTATCTAGGTTTCGAATAATGGCGGCCTGATCACGTGCTTCATCTTCCCCAATTATCACGGCGAAGGAAGCACCTATCTTATTTGCGTGCTTCAGGCGTTTCTTTAGACTACCTTTGTAATCCATCTCCACAAAACAACCGGCTAATCTAAGTTCGTGTGCAAGCTTTGCAACAAGCATTACAAATTCATCAGATGCCGGAATAAGAACAATCGGACGCTCCGGTGGTGGTGGCTCTGCCAGCAACATCGATAACCGCTCAACACCGGCCGCCCAACCAACACCAGCAATATGAGGACCACCCATTTTTGCAACAAGTCCATCATATCGGCCCCCTGCCAAAATTGTTCCTTGGGCACCTAGAGCTTCTGTCGTAAATTCAAAAGCTGTATGACAATAGTAATCTAGACCGCGCACTAATCTTGGATTCAGCTCAAAATCTATTCCGAGGTTGTTAAGCCCTTCCTTAACAACTTCAAAAAAATTAATAGCTTTTTCGGTCAAGTAATCGGAGTAGGCTGGAGCCTTACTTGTTATCTTGCGGTCATTAGGGTCCTTAGAATCCAATATGCGCAATGGATTGCGAGCCAATCGATTTAGGCTCTCCTGCGACAGATCGCTTATATGCTTCGTAAAGTAATCTACTAGTACATCGCGATAATTTTGCCTGCTTTCAGCATCACCAAGCGAATTCAATTCAAGTTTGACAATCGGTGCAAGTCCAAGAGCGGATAGCACTTCATGCCCTAAAGCAATTACTTCAACATCAGCAGCAGGCAAATCAATCCCCAGAAGCTCTATGCCAACCTGCTGGAACTGCCGATGACGACCCTTTTGCGGCCTTTCATGCCTAAACATTGGCCCCCTATAAAAGAATTTTAGGGGAATATTTTGTGCTAAACCGTTAGAAATCAAGGCTCTCGCAATGCCAGCGGTACCCTCTGGACGAAGAGTGACGGTTTCACCCCCCTTAGTCTGAAAAGTATACATTTCCTTCGTAACTATGTCCGAGGTGTTACCAAGTGATCTTTGAAAAATCTCGGCAGATTCAAATATAGGTGTCGCAATTTCTGAAAATCCGAATCTTTGCGACAAAGATAGAGCTATATTCTCGACGTAGCGATGCAATCTCATTTCTTGCGGCAACAAATCATGGGTACCGCGTATGGGTTTAACTTTTGACACCACAGGCTTCCTAATCTTAATTGCTTCTGTAGATTATGATATCAAGTAACTATTCAGCAGCTCTAGGGGCAAACATGTGTGTCTTGCTTCCTTCGATTTCTACTATTTTCATCTCTATTAGTTCAATAAGGTGATCGACCTTATCTTTGTCCGCAATATTGTGGTCAGCAACACCACTTATATAAATCTTGTGCCTATCTTGACCGCCACCAGTAATGCCAAAGTCCGTCTCCTTGGCCTCACCAGGACCATTAACAACACATCCGATAATCGAAAGAGATATCGGAGCAGTGACATGTGACAGGCGTTCCTCCAAAATCTCAACAGTCTTAATGACGTCAAACCCCTGGCGCGCGCAGGATGGACAAGCAACGATTCGAACGCCCCGATGTCGCAAGTCCAATGATTTAAGAATATCAAAGCCGACCTTAACCTCTTCAATAGGATCCGCGGACAGCGAAACCCTTATAGTGTCTCCAATCCCGTCCCATAGCAGCGACCCAATTCCAATCGCCGACTTTACCGTTCCTGTCCGAGCGCTGCCAGCTTCTGTGATACCAATATGAAGCGGATATTCGCACGATTCGGAAAGACTTCGATAAGCTGCCACCGCGAGAAAAACGTCAGATGCCTTGACACTAATCTTAAACTCAAGAAAATCATTATCTTCTAGCATTCGTGCGTGACCCAAAGCACTCTCAACCAATGCTTCGGGGCACGGTTCCCCGTACTTTTCTAGTATTTTCTTCTCTAGGCTACCTGCATTTACACCGATACGCATGCTACAGCCATTGTCTTTTGCGGCCTTTATAACTTCCTTCACCCTTTCAGAGTTGCCAATATTACCTGGATTGATCCGCAAGCACTTCGCGCCGGCTTCAGCAGCTTCTATAGCTCTTTGATAATGAAAATGTATGTCAGCAATAATCGGAACGTCCACCGCTCTCGAAATCTTTCGGAGAGCCACGGTATCACTTTTGTCTGGACATGACACACGAACGAGATCCGCACCTGCCCTTTCCAAACCTTTGATTTGATCTACTGTCGCAGTCACATCTGCAGTTGGTGTATTCGTCATTGATTGAACAGTTATTGGCGCACCGCCGCCAACCGGAACCGAACCGACCATTACTTGCTTGGAAACGCGACGAACTATATCGCGGTAAGGGCGAACACTCATTCGGTTGACTACCTAAAGCTTAAAGATACCTTCAATACCTATCATTCTTATACCTCGGTTTAACTTGAGGCTATAGTGTGCTCGGATAACTTTTACTGAGTCTCTTAGTACGAACCCGATCGAAGGTTATCTAGGTTAATTGCCACACCTCGCTTAATAGCACCTTCGTCGCGTAAGATAGACCTCGTATGTCCATCGATAAGAACTTCAAGTCCTCCCGCATTGCTAGTTATCAAGGTCAAATCAGGCTGTTCTGGCAGTTGGTAAATCTCTCCTTTTTTCAGTAAAAGTGTCAACAAAAGATGTTTACCTTCGCGCACTTGGATCCAACCATCAGAAATAGCACGAAGTCTAATTACCGTGCCAGAAACGGCAGCTTCGGAACCACTTCTTTCTGTTGCTCCATCTGATGCTGAAATCTGTGCTCCAAGCTGCACATTGTTATAATCTTGTTCTACTAATTTATTAACAACCCCTGAGACTGCTGAGACCATTATGTTTTCGGATTTTGTCGCAAGAGTTTTAGGCTTGGAGCCAAATTGTCTAACATTCGTCAAAGGTTGAGACGGAGTTACACTAGTCTCTGGACTGGCCGGCAAGAAACCAAGAGGCTGGTCCGCGGGATTCAAATCCTCGTCGTTAATAACAGACTCCCGAGGCTCAGTTATTAATATGGTATTCAGACGTGATGGAGAACCTGCCGCTAACACGTCAACTTTGCTGCCAAACGGCAAATCATTTCTAGTCGCAAAACCGACGGGCACTTCATGTACATGAGAAACACCGAGACGCCCTGTGTAGGTTGTTAAATACCATGCTGCATAAACGACGACAGCCATTGTTATCGCTAACAATATAGTAGTGCCACCCGGCCGGCCGGTATCTGAACTTAATATAGGGAGAGCGTAGGGGGAATCGTATCCAACTTGAGATAGCTCCTTTTTAAAAAGCCTAATAACTTCCTCACCATCAAGTCCCAAGTAATTTGCATAAGCCCGCACAAAACCGATAGCGTAGACTTTGCCTGGCAGTTCCTTAAAACGCCCATCTTCGATTGCAGCAATATATCTAAGGTTTATGCGCAATTTCTTTGCTGTAGAACGTTTTTCAAAGCCACAACGCATGCGAGTCTCAGATAATAATTTTCCAACATTCGAAGGAGAGGAATCCTCAAACGTAACAATTTTTCTGCCAAAGGAATCAACAAGATCTGAGATCGAACCCGGAGAAAACAGATCCTTTGGAGACCACTCTGGTGTCTTCATGCTCATTTCAGTCTACTTTCGACTCCGCACCCATTTTGGATCATCGCATGCTCTTATAGATGCGGGTTGATAGCCAACAACCCAACGAAAGGCACATCTGGAAAATCAATGATTTATTCGCTTCTGCAGCGAATCGATAGCTTGTCGCATGAGATCATCAATAATCTCTGAAACTGACTGCTCGCCCTTAACCATACCCACACTCTGACCTGCCATCATCGATCCATTCTCAACATCACCATCCAAAACTGCCCTTCGCAAGGCACCGGCCCAAAAGTGTTCAATTTCCAGCTGTGCAGCCTCCTGATCAACTTCACCTCTCTGATACCGATCAATCACCTTACGTTGAATAGCTATGAATTCTTCCGTACCATTGTTTGTCAGAGCCCTAACGGGAATAACTGGAAATTGCTTATCAACTTGTATTGTAGGAACAGCATCCCTTGCATTAGCCCGAATAAATGACTGCTTAAATCTTGGATGCGCAATGCACTCAAAAGCACAGACAAAGCGGGTCCCCATTTGGCATCCTGCCGCCCCCATTTGAAGATACGTGACGATCGCCTCACCACGGCCGATGCCGCCCGCGACAAATATTGGGACGTCCTTTATCACGGGAAGAATTTCCTGCGCTAACACGCTCGTAGAGACTGGACCGATGTGACCCCCAGCTTCCGCTCCCTCTATTACAAGCGCATCAACACCAAAACTTATTAGACGCTTTGCCAAACCGATCGCCGGGGTGAAACATATTACTTTTGCCCCAGAAGCTTTTACCTTCTTTATAGCATCGCTCGACGGAACACCTCCGGCCAAGACTACATGAGTTACTTTGTTATCGGCACAGACGTCGATAAGTGCGTCCAGATCAGGATGCATGGTTATGAGATTAACACCGAAAGGGTTTACCGTCATTTTTGCCGTCGCCACTATTTCTTGGTCAAGCATCTCAGTGTTCATGGATCCGCAAGCCAGCACCCCAAAACCACCTGCATTGGAAATAGCAGACACCAAATGTCGTTCCGACAACCAAGTCATGGCCCCTCCCATTATGGAGATGGGACAGCCTAGAAAATTAGCTCCCCGCGCCCAGAGTTTTTCCAGGGCAGGAGGAACGAATGCTTGATAAGTCGACATGCCAATACTAACAAATATCTTATTTACTCAGCATCCAGACCATAGGCGGTATGTAGTGAACGTAAAGCGAGTTCTGTATATTCCTCAGATATCAGAACGCTTACTTTGATTTCTGAGGTAGAAATAACTTGTATATTGATTCCCTTGTCAGCAAGTGCCCTAAACATAGTTTGAGCAACACCTGCATGACTTCTCATGCCCACACCTATGACGGACACTTTGACGACCGACGAATCCGAAGTCATCTCGCGGCAACCGATCTCAGATTTGTTCCCTATAACGTCTGTAGCCAAGTCCAAGTCTGCTCGCGCAACTGTAAACGTGATGTCAGTTGAGCCATCCTCCGCAACATTTTGTACTATCATATCAACATTTATATCTGAATCGGCTAATGCGCCAAAAACACTAGCAGCAACACCGGGGCGATCGTCCACGCCCATTAAGGTGATCTTGGCCTCGTCATTGCTATAGGCAATACCGCTTACAGTTTCTTTTTCCACTATATCTTCCTCATCACATACAAGGGTACCAGCATTTTCACTAAACGAAGATCGGACTTGGATCATAACTCTATGTTTCATAGCCAGTTCAACAGAGCGAGTTTGCAAAACTCTTGCACCGAGCGATGCCATCTCAAGCATTTCTTCATAGGTGATCCTATCCAGCTTTCGTGCGGCAGAAACAATTCGAGGGTCCGAAGTGTAAACTCCTTCTACATCTGTATAGATATCACATCTCTCTGCTCGTAAAGCTGCAGAAATAGCAACCGCCGTTGTGTCGGTACCGCCACGTCCCAAAGTGGTTATTCTTTTATCCGGACCCATACCCTGAAAACCAGCAATTACCGGAACCTCTCCTTTCGACAATGAGTTTTTGAGCTCAACCGTTTCTATATTCTCAATGCGCGCCTTACCGTGAGATCCATCGGTTTCTATTGGCAATTGCCATCCAGTCCACGATCTCGCATTAATACCCCGATCTTGGAGAGCTATAGACAACAAACCGGCCGTAACTAGTTCTCCGGAAGAAACAACTGCATCATATTCCCTCGAATCATGTAGGACAGAAATTTGGCGACAGTAATCAATCAGTTGGTTGGTTACACCGGACATAGCGGAAACCACGGCTACTATCCCATGGCTAGCATTTGCCTCGGCCTTTATTATGTCCGCAACATGATTTATTCGTTCTAAATCACCTACAGACGTTCCACCAAACTTTAGAACTAATATTGCCATAATCGCCATTAATGTAATACGAGGGACACAACGCTATTGCCGCGCAATTTCCAAAAAGATATATCGTAATCAACTGAAATGGATCAGCTAATATAACTCATTGTGGCACGGTATTGAATGGCGGTATTCATAATAAAACCGCCATTGGGAGACAAACACTCCTGCTACAAGTTTTGTTACGTACATTAACAACCCTGCTTGAATCTAGTCGCGAGCATTTATCATAGATTTATAGACCATTGACAAGAGTATGAAGAAATCCACCGCAATAAAAACAGAGGTAGACAAGTTTTCGGCACTCGCCGACGCTTGGTGGGATCCTGAAGGCGACTTTCGACCCCTGCACCTTATAAATCCGGAAAGGATTAGATACATACAAAAACATATTTCAACGCATTTCAAGCTCTCACCGAGACCGACAAAACCCCTGCAAGGACTATCTCTATTAGATGTTGGATGTGGAGGGGGATTATTGTCAGAGCCACTAGCTCGACTAGGTCTTAGCGTAAACGGTATTGATGCATCAGATCAAAATATCGAAGTAGCAACACAGCATGCCGATGAATCGAAGCTAACAATTAACTACCGGGTTGGAACCCCTGAAAAACTTACCAGTAAGATGGATAAGTTTGACGTTGTTTTAGCTCTAGAAGTACTAGAACACGTCCAAAATATGGATCACTTCATTGATGCAACCAGTGCGCTGGTCAAGCCTGGTGGGCTCATCTTCTTTTCAACCTTGAACAGAACGATCCAATCTTTTCTTTTGGCAAAAATTGGGGCTGAATATATTTTGCGCTGGCTCCCCAAAGGCACCCATCAATGGAGTAAATTTGTGCGACCTAGCGAAGTGGCGGCTGCCATGAAAAAGTGTTGCATGGAAATACTGGACATTAAAGGGCTTGTGTACAGCCCTATTAAAGATACGTGGATCATTAGAAGAGATACTTCTGTAAACTATTTTGTGGTGGGAAGAAAACCTGATGACTGAGTGCTTTCAAAAGCAACGTGACCCGACTAGAAGAATATTAGGCGAACTGCCAACCGCTCCAATTTAGATCGACTATGATCACAAACACATGAACCGGGCAGTCTAAGAATCAGTTCTCTTAGGGAAAGGTATAGAAACAACTTCAATACCCTCTTCTACCAAATCCTTTGCTTCCTCAGACGTTGCCTCTCCGTAAATGCCGCGCTCCTCACTTTCACCATAATGAATCTTGCGCGCTTCCTCAGGAAACTGGTTCCCCACGTTCTCATAATTTTTTTCGATGGTCTGACGGAGCTCTTTTAGGGCTATCTCCGCTTTTTCCACAGCTTTTGTGATTTCTGAGGTTCTACCTAGAGGTTGTGCAGGTTTATTAGAACGAGTTGACTTTGATGATTTTGCCACCCTAGGCGCCATCGGCGCTTTGCGAACCTTACTGCTTCCACAAACGGGACAAGTCAACCCACGCGCCTTTACCAGTCGGTCGTAAGCTGTGCTGCTTTTAAACCAAGATTCAAACTGATGGTCTTTTTCACAAACAATATCGTAAAGGATCATTGTTCAAATTCCACCTTGCTGCAGAAGACCTACTGGAAGACGCGGCAGATTACAAGTCCTAGCAAGTCTGAAAAAATAGTTACAAGAGAAATAAAAAGTACCCCAATAACTCATAAGCGCCAAAGACTTAGCTAGGAACTAACAGTTCCCTATCATGGGAAAGTGAAGGGATGCGAGAACGCGCTGACGTTACTTGGTTAACACAAATGTCACTAATAACAAAACCTGGTTTAGTTCCTGCGTCGCAGACAACTTCACCCCAAGGATTGACTATTAGAGCGTGGCCGTATGTCTTCCTTTTCTTACCGTGGTCTCCGGTTTGGGCTGGGGCAAAAATGTAACAACCTGTTTCAATGGCCCGAGCCCTGAGTAGGATGTGCCAGTGTGCATCCCCTGTAATTTTTGTAAAGGCAGATGGGACCGTTATAAAAAATGCCCCACTCTTAGCAAGAGCTCGATAAAGGTAGGGAAATCGCAGGTCATAACATATCGTCAGTCCCAGTTTACCCCATGGAAGATCAGCCAAAACAACCTCATTCCCGGCACTAAAGGTGCTACTTTCAGCATATTTCTGTCCATTTCCAAGGTCGACGTCAAACATATGAACTTTGTCATACCAAGCAGAAACCCTTCCTTTGGGAGATATTACATATGAGCGGTTTGCTACTCTACTACCTCCCAACTTTATCGATAGGCTGCCACAGTGGATCCAAACAGCCAACTCGCAGGCCAAATCTCTAAAAGACCCAAGGGCTGGATGTTCTTCTTCTGAGTGGGCTGCCTCGAGGATGGCGCCGCGCCCCCACTCCATCATCGAGACGTTCTCTGGCATTAATATCAAGTCAGCGCCATCTTGAGCAGCACTCCTCGCTAATGATAGCGCTGCAGCAATATTCTCAATTAAATCAGTACCAGCGTTGACTTGTAGACAGGCTGCCCGAAACATATCGCCCTGCTCATTCAATTGACCAGTCAATAGCTTTAATCCGGCCCGCGCAAACCTTTGAGAATACCATTCGGATTGCCGTCCTGGTCCAAGGCGTATAGCTCATTGCATCTACCAACATAATTTCCGAAAACAAAAATCTGAGGCACTGTATGGTTCCCATGGGCTCTGGCTATTATTTCAGATTTCCGGTCCGATTCCGGCTCTACATCAATTTCTCTATATTGAGACCCCTTTTTCTTAAAAAACTGCGTCGCGCGATAGCAGTAATCGTGAAAAGGCAATATATATTTACCTATGTCATACATCCTGTTGCCCGAATATTATCTCGTGTAACCCGTCTTAGTAACAACTGGAAACTAATCTAAATACTATTCTGGTTCATTTATGTTGCAAGGAATTTAGCTGCTCACATAAAACTAATTGCAAAAAAATATGATACTGAAAAAAAACATTTAACGTCAAAGCGGCACGAATGTTGCGAGATCACATCTAACCATTCGGCAGAAAGGTGAAGGGAATTAGATCATAGCTCGCTCTATAGGATTGCTAAGAATATAATTAGATTTAGACAGCAACATCATCAATCGCGATTTTCTTCTCAAATACTAGCCTAAGGCCGTCCCCGGTCAAAAAAATACCGGGATTTGCCTTTAGGGTTCCAGAAAAACCTTCAACAAATTAAACTTATTAAAGAACTTGTGGTGCAAACTGCGCCGCATAGTGCGATAAAAACGCTATGTCTAGCAGTATGTCTATCTTTGACCGTCGACTGGTGCGCGACCACAAGGACCGGGCTGCAACGTATTTTGATCAATACAATTTTTTGTATGATGAAGTTGCGATGCGTTTGGTAGATCGACTCAATGACACCAAGAAGACATTTAATACCGCATTAGATCTAGGTTGTTGTAATGGTGTGATACTACCGCACCTTACCGAACGAAGAGATATTATTGAACTCTTCCACTCCAACATGTCCGAGCCTATGGCTAGGACAGTTCGCAAAATTGATAATGAAGCCATCGTCTTTGTTTCCGATGAAGAATTCCTACCCGTTTCTGAAAACAGTTTAGATTTGATCATCAGCAATTTGAATTTACATTGGGTGAACGACCTTCCAGGTGCACTCATTCAAATTCGCAAAGCCCTGCGGCCAGACGGGCTGTTCTTGGCTAGTCTGTTCGGCGGTAGAACGCTCAAGGAACTTAGGTTAGCACTGCAATTGGCCGAAACAGAAATTTGCGGAGGCATGAGCCCACGCGTGTCGCCTTTTATCGATGTACGCGATGCAGGCAATTTATTGACCAGGGCCGGGTTCGCATTACCAGTTACTGACGTAGATACGATCGAGGTTACATATGATGACATGTTCAAGCTAATGGCCGACATACGTGGCACCGGTGATAACAACTCTATTTTGCAAAGGCACAAAAAAAATACACACCGCAATCTATTTAGTCTTGCAGCTAAGATTTATGAGACCGAATTCTCAAATAATGATTCTCGAATTAAGGCCACATTTGATATCGTCTTCTTAACGGCATGGGCACCTCACCTGAGTCAGCAAAAATCACTGCGACCTGGAAGCGCCTCGGTCCGGCTTGCTGACGCACTGGGTTCATACGAAGTAAAACTGAAAGATAACATATGATTTACTGGCAGTTGTTGTGGCCTGGCAAGTACGAAAGTTTAATCCATGAGGTAACATGGTAGAATTTCCTGATCGCCTTCTAAAGGGTACTCTGATCAAGAGATACAAAAGATTCCTGGTCGACATCAAATTGGATACAGGCAAGATAGTGACTGCCCATTGCGCAAATACCGGATCAATGCTCTCGGTCAGGAGTGAGGGATCGCCTGTTTGGGTTTCTCCAGCCACTAATCCAGACCGCAAGCTCAAATATACATGGGAACTTGTAGAGGTTGATGGCCACCTGGTTGGTATCAATACTAGCCATCCCAACCGCATTGTTTCGGAAGCCATTAAAAAAGATCTTATTCCTGAGCTGTCTGGCTACTCATCACTCAAACGTGAACGAAAATATGGTAAAAATTCGCGGATAGATATTTTGTTGGAGCAAGATGGAAGAGTGCCCTGCTATGTGGAGGTCAAGAACGTAACCTTGAAAAGGAATCAGGAACCTAACGGTCCGGCAGAGTTCCCTGACGCGGTGACCGCCCGTGGTGCTAAACATTTAGAAGAATTATCACAAATGGTAAAAGGCGGCTCACGTAGTATGATGTTTTATCTGGTACAGCGCAGCGACTGCCCCAGCTTTACAATTGCGTCAGACATCGATCCGAACTATGCAAAAGCCTTGGGATTGGCGCTGTCCGTTGGCGTAGAAGCGGCCTGCTATAGCTGCAATGTTAGCACAACTGATATCACTATTCAGAAACCAATACCCATGGATTTACCGAATTGAAATGTAATGCGGAATGAATAGATACCCTAAGAAAAACAGAAAATGGTCTGAGCAATGAATCTTAGTACGTCAAAAATTGTTTCGGCACCGCAGCTCGGAGTTGAAATTCACGATAAAACGGCCTTCGATTCCATGCGCAAAGCAGGTCTTTTCGCTGCAGAACTTTTGGATTTTATTACACCATTCGTCAAACCGGGCATAACGACAGGAGAACTCGATCGCTTATGCCATAAATACCAAGTGGACCGAGGGACTATACCAGGCCCGCTAAACTATCGAGGATTTCCAAAGTCGATCTGCACTTCAATAAATCATGTTGTGTGCCACGGTATCCCGGGTGACCGAATTCTAAGAGATGCGGACATTATTAATATCGACGTCACTCCCATTGTGGACGGCTGGTACGGCGATACAAGCCGGATGTTCTATGTGGGAGATGTAAAGGTTAAAGCACGCCGCTTGGTGCAAACAACATACGAGGCCATGATGCGTGGTATAGCTGTTATACGGCCTGGCACCACACTTGGTGACATAGGTCAAGCCATTCAGAGTTATGCAGAAAGCAAACGATTCTCAGTCGTCCGGGATTTTTGCGGTCACGGCATTGGACAAGTGTTTCACCAAGCACCAAACGTAATGCATTACGGGCGAGCTGGTGAGGGATTAGTGCTTAAGGAAGGCATGATTTTTACCGTAGAGCCCATGATCAATGGGGGACGCTGTGAAACTAAAATACTTAGCGATGGGTGGACAGCCGTCACACGAGACAAGTCGATGTCCGCACAATTCGAGCATACCATAGGTGTCACTGCAGACGGATTCGAAATATTCACCCTTTCGCCAAAAGACCACAGTTTCCCGCCTTACAATGTAGCTAAACCAAACTAAGTTCTTATATTCAGTGTTGTGTCATTTATTCGTTCACAACATAAGGCCAAGGCTGGAAGTTCAACGCAAAATTCTCTATACATTCCCTACCGATAACTTCTTTTCCAATAGGAATTGCACCGATGCTTCCTAGGTATTCTCGCCCAGAAATGGTGAAAATTTGGGCCCCAGAAAATAAATATCGAATTTGGTTCGAAATCGAAGCACACGCCTGTGATGCTCAAGCAATACTTGGAGTAATACCAGAAAGCTCTGCTAAAGCGGTTTGGGAAAAAGGTAAAATTGAAGTTAACCGTATAGATGAAATTGAGCGTGAGGTAAAACATGACGTAATCGCGTTCTTGACCAATTTGGCCGAGCACGTCGGAAAGGACGCAAGATTTGTTCATCAAGGCATGACTTCATCCGATGTCCTGGACACCTGCCTATCGGTGCAGCTAGTTCAAGCAAGTGACATACTTGCAGGGGATATAGAAAAGCTGTTGACGGCTCTTAAGAGCCGCGCAATGGAACACAAAATGACGGTCTGCATTGGTCGCAGTCATGGCATACACGCCGAACCCACCACGTTGGGCTTAAAGTTTGCCAGTTTTTATGCCGAGTTTGCGAGAAACCTAAATCGATTGCATGAAGCACGGGAAGAGATAGCAAGCTGCGCCATATCTGGAGCAGTCGGAACGTATGCCAATATAAGCCCAAAGGTTGAAAGGTACGTAGCCGAAAAATTAGGACTCAAGGCGGAAACCATATCGACGCAGATTATACCTAGGGATCGGCACGCGATGTATTTTTCAGTTTTGGCAGTTATTGCCAGTTCCATAGAGCGGATTGCCACGGAAATCCGCAATCTTCAAAGAACAGAAGTTCGCGAGGCAGAAGAGTATTTTTCCGCGGGCCAAAAGGGATCCTCTGCGATGCCTCACAAAAGAAACCCTGTCCTTAGCGAGAATTTAACTGGTTTAGCCAGGATAGTTAGAAGTTACGCGATACCCGCTATGGAAAACGTCGCCCTTTGGCATGAGCGGGATATTTCTCATTCGTCTGTTGAACGCGCGATTGCACCAGATGCGACTGTGGCTTTAGACTTCGCGCTACACCGACTAACTGATGTAATCGATAAACTTGTCATTAACCGTACCGCTATTGAAGACAATCTTAATCTGACAGGCGGTCTAATCTTCTCTCAACAAGTCCTACTAGCTCTAACACAGGCCGGCATGAGTCGGGAAACTGCATACGCTGCAGTGCAACGTCACGCATCGGAAGTTTGGAATAAAAAAGGACAATTCCTGGAGTTACTGAAAGCCGATCAGGAAATTACAAACTACCTAACAGAGGCTGACTTAGTTTCCCTCTTTGACCTAAAGCACCACACTAAACATGTAGATACAATTTTTAGTCGTGTCTTTGAAGTAGATTAATCTGCTTACAGCTAGCATCCAGAAAATTACTTTTAATCGTCAAGTACCTGCCTATGTGCAACTTCTGCTAACTCCTGCAGCTTAAGCCTTAGAATTTTTTCCTCGATTATTATATTCCGATCCTGAATATCGGCTTTTACTTTGTCAAACATGTCTTCGTCCCCTGGCTTTTCAAGATTCGAAATCACGACTTCTCGTGCATAGGTTTCAGCCTCATCACCACCAAAACCAAACTCCGCAGCGAGCCATAATCCAAACAATTTGTCTCGACGACTCTGAACCTTAAATGCCAACTCCTCATCCAACTGGTACTTTCTCTCGAATCCCTTCCCTCTATCTTCAAAAGCATCGGCCATTTATTTTTTCCTATTTTGTTGCGTCGTCCGATCAAGCGGGCATACTTGATAGCCGTTTTAGTTAACAATTATCAAGATAAGATGAAACAATAACAAAGCTAGCCTTCATCCCATAAGTTCTGCCGGTTATATTTATGACACGAAGGACTTTCTAGGCACTAATAACCTGCGGTTTTCTTATGTGCACAGTCATACTACTGCGACGTCCTGATCACGAATGGCCTATTATTCTAGCAGCCAATCGAGACGAAATGTTGAATCGAGCTTGGCAGCCTCCCGACCGCCATTGGTCTGATCGCCCCTACATTGTTGCCGGTCTAGACGAGGTCGCTGGCGGTTCGTGGATGGGACTTAACGATTATGGGGTAGTAGCCTGTATGCTAAATCGCCAGAATTCTCTTGGTCCTGCTGAAAACAAACGAAGCCGTGGAGAATTGGTTTTAGACGCTCTTGATCATGCGGATGCCAAAGAAGCTGCAGAATCATTAGCACACCTGGACCCGGAAGCCTTTCGACCGTTTAACATGATTGTCACGGATAACCGTGACACGTATTGGCTTCATCTCAAGAAATATTATCCGGATCAGCCAGCTCATTTAAGTGTTAATGCCATTGGGAAAGGTGTGTCGATGTTCACTGCCCAAGACCACAATGACCGGTCGGATCCACGAATTGAAAAATATCTTCCTGAGTTTCAAAAAGCGACAGTTCCCGATCCGAATAACGATGAGTGGTCACATTGGATTCGTTTACTTGGAGGCCAAAACACCGACGGTAACCCAACGTCAGGTATGTGCTTCAACACTAAAGAAGGGTTCGGAACATCCTCCAGCGCCTTACTAGCACTGCGGAGTGTCGACTATATTGCCTCCGATAAACAAGTTGCAGTATGGAAATTTGCCGATGGCCCCCCCGACTCGGTCGCTTTTGAGACTGTCAGAGTATAAAAACCCAAAATATCCTAGAACTTAGATAGGCTTGTCCTCTTTCTATGTCATTATGTGTCAGGTTTGATTGTGCGCGCCAACAAGTCCTGCTATATCGGCTCTTGCACTATCTGCGGCGTTCCATTAGCTACAACTTAGCCTACATTTTGGCTAGACGACCGTAGGTTTTGCCTAATGTTTAGTACGAAAATTTCTTTAACTACTTATCGCGAGAAATTCCATGGCACGTCGAAAACAAATCCGCGAGGGAAAAGCAAAAGTTCTATTTCAAGGACCTGAGCCTGGCACCATAGTTCAGTATTTTAAGGACGATGCTACCGCCTTCAATAACAAGAAAAAGGGTACCATCACGGGAAAAGGAGTTCTCAACAATAGAATCTCTGAGTACCTGATGCAGAGATTGGAAGAAATTGGAATTCCTACCCATCTTATTCGACGATTAAATATGCGAGAACAACTTGTTAAGGAAGTAGAGATTATTCCTGTCGAGGTAGTGGTTAGAAATATTGCGGCTGGTTCAATCGTCAAGAAATTTGAGATTGTAGAAGGAACACGTCTACCACGCTCAATCGTAGAATATTATTACAAGAGTGATGAGTTAGATGATCCACCAATTTCCGAAGAACACATCACGGGGTTTGGCTGGGCAACCATCCAAGAGCTAGACGAAATCCTAAATATGTCGTTGCGAATAAATGATTTTCTTATGGGGCTATTCTTAGGGATCGGAATTAGATTAGTAGATTACAAGCTGGAGTATGGCCGCGTATACCACGATACTGGTGAAGTCCAGATTTTGCTTGCTGATGAACTGTCACCCGACAACTGCCGTTTATGGGATGCACAAACAAACGAAAAATTGGATAAGGACCGTTTCCGACGCAATCTTGGAAAAATTGAGGAAGCCTACCAGGAAGTTGCACGGAGACTAGGTATCCTCCCCGAAGGCGGGCCGAGTGACCTCAGGGGTCCCGCAACCGTTCAATGAATTTGTTCGTTTACAGAGTTTATTTGATAAGGATCTAGAGTGAAGGCTAAGGTTCATATAACCCTGAAGAACGGTGTTTTAGACCCACAGGGAAAAGCTGTTCAGCATGCTCTTAGGGGCTTAGGTTTCGAAGGCGTCGATGAAGTTAGACAGGGTAAGTATGTCGAACTAGATTTGGCTGATATGGATAAGGATAAAGCGGCCAATAGTGTGGACGAAATGTGTAAGACTTTGTTGGCCAACACCGTAATAGAAAATTATGCCATAGAAATAGTGGAATAAGATTACATTGTTTCAGCTAACATCAAACCTGAAGAGGGACGGCTCGCTTTATTCACGGATTAAGAAAAGGGCTTGTATTGCTGACTCCAGCCGCGTCGTACAAATTACATAGCTATTATACAAAAATGGCGCTCTATGCGCCAAAGTAAACCTGGCGTATTTCGCGCATGAACGTCGTAGTCATTGTATTTCCGGGATCCAATTGCGATCGCGATGTAGCGGTTGCATTACAGCGCAGTATGGGCAGCCCCCCCGACATGGTATGGCATAGAGAGACATCTCTACCGGATGCAGATTTAATTGTCTTGCCGGGTGGCTTCTCTTACGGTGATTACCTAAGATCCGGTGCAATGGCGGCACATTCTCGGGTGATGACTGAGGTTAAACGCAGAGCTGAAGCAGGTGCATATGTGTTAGGAATTTGCAATGGTTTTCAGATTCTCACTGAAATAGGGCTCTTGCCTGGCGTGCTAATTAGAAACCGTGATCTTAGGTTCCTTTGCAAAGATGTATTGCTTCGCGTAGAGAATTCAGATTGTGCCTTTTCCAGCGGATACGAAGAAGGTCAGGTAATCAAAATCCCAATCGCTCACCACGATGGAAACTACTTTGCCGGTGGTGATACGTTGGATCGCCTTGAACAAGAGGCTAGAGTTGTGTTCCGATACTGTGATCAGAACGGCACCCTTAGTGAGATTTGCAACCCAAATGGGTCCCAACGAAACATCGCGGGTATTCTTAATAAGAAACGGAATGTTCTGGGCATGATGCCACACCCAGAACGCCTAGCTGACTCTGATCTTGGTGGCAAAGATGGTAAGGCCATGTTCGACTCCCTCATAGCTATGCTCCAATGACTTCCCTTCCAAGAATAACAAATGAAGTTATTGATGCTCACGGTATTACCCATGATGAATATAAAAAAATTTTGGAGATCCTAGGAGGTCGAGAGCCAAATTTGACGGAACTTGGCATATTCTCTGTCATGTGGTCAGAACACTGTTCTTACAAATCGTCAAAGAAATGGCTGAAAACTCTGCCAACTGAAGCTCCTTGGATCATTTGCGGACCCGGTGAGAATGCCGGTGTGGTAGATATTGGAGATGGCTTGGCCGCCATCTTTAAGATGGAGAGCCATAATCATCCTTCCTTTATCGAACCATATCAAGGCGCAGCTACAGGCGTTGGGGGTATCTTGAGAGATGTGTTCACAATGGGGGCGCGGCCTATCGCGAATATGAATGCATTGCGCTTCGGAGAGGTCGACCACAAGAAAACACGCCACTTAGTGTCCGGAGTTGTGGCAGGTATAGGTGGTTATGGAAATTGCGTCGGTGTTCCCACAGTAGGTGGCGAGGTTAATTTTCATCCAGCCTATAATGGCAATATCATAGTAAATGCGATGACTGTTGGCTTAGCGAAGCAGGACAGCATTTTCTATTCAGCGGCAACAGGTGCGGGAAATCCCGTCGTATGCGTGGGATCAAGAACCGGAAGAGATGGTATTCATGGGGCTACCATGGCGTCAGCGGAGTTTGATGGAGATACGGCAGATAAACGGCCAACAGTTCAGGTGGGTGACCCATTTACAGAAAAGCTTCTCATTGAAGCCTGTTTAGAACTTATGGCCACTGATTCTATTGTTGCTATTCAAGACATGGGGGCCGCTGGACTCACTTGTTCCACATTCGAGATGTGTTCAAAAGGTGGTACGGGTGTTGAGCTCGACCTGGATAAAGTGCCAATGCGTGAAGAAGGCATGACACCATACGAATTGATGCTTTCGGAAAGTCAAGAACGCATGCTTATGGTGCTAAAACCAGAGAACAAACTAATTGCACAGCGGATTTTCGAGAAGTGGGAATTGGATTTTGCGGTGATTGGACAACTTACCGATACCGGACGAATGATTATACGAATGGCTGGCGAAGAAATTGCTAATCTACCGATCGATCCATTAGCAGATGCATCACCAGAATACGACCGTCCGTGGGTACCAACGCCTCGGCCCATTTCTATAAAAGCGACTAGCCTCACTGAGATAAATTGGAAAGAGGCATTGGAGAAATTAGTTGCATGTCCTGATCTCGCAAGTCGCAGGTGGATATGGGAACAATATGATCACATGGTGATGGCCGACACCGTACAGCGGCCTGGAGGAGATGCAGCCGTTGTGCGCATACATGGTAGTAACCGCGGTTTAGCTATAACCACTGACTGCACACCGCGATACTGCAAGTCCGACCCCGAAATGGGCGGCAAACAGGCTGTGGCTGAAGCTTATCGTAATCTCACAGCGGTTGGAGCAAGACCGTTGGCGGTCACTGACAATCTCAACTTTGGCAATCCTGAGAAACCAGAGATTATGGGTCAATTTGTTGGCACAATTAAGGGAATTAGTGAAGCATGCCGTGCACTGGATTGTCCGGTAGTTTCAGGTAACGTCTCCCTGTACAACGAAACAGAAGGGCAACCAATCCTGCCAACCCCGGCGATCGGTGCCATAGGCGTGATAGACAACTTGGACCGCATGGCAACAATAGCGTTCGAGAAAGAAGGACACGAAATTCTTGTCATAGGTGGTTACGAAAAAACACTAGAAACTGGTTGGCTGGGCCAATCACTATATCTGCGTGAACTATGTGGAAGAGAAGACGGCGCCCCACCACCTATTGATTTATATCAGGAAAGACAAATCGGCGATTTTATGCGCTCACTCATTCAAGATAATCTAGTAACAGCCTGCCATGATGTGTCCGACGGTGGGCTACTTATTGCACTCGTGGAAATGGCGCTTGCGGGGAACATAGGTTGTAAAATCAATATTTCTGACGCGCCGCTGCACGGGTTTCTATTTGGCGAAGACCAAGGGCGGTATGTCTTTACGATGGAAACATCCAACCTCAACATGGTTCATGAAAGGGCTAAACAGGACAATGTCCTGCTTGACCATTTAGGACAAACTCACGGCCAAGAAATTTCCTTGCACGGCCAAGGGGAAATAGCTATCACTCGGCTCCGTGATCTACATGAGAATTGGTTTCCGAGGTATATGGCCGCTTAGTAGACACCGGCTAGGATCTGTAATATGGCAATGGAAGCATCACAGATTGAGGCACTTCTCAAGGCCGCCTTTCCAGACGCGAAAGTAGCTATTGAGGACCTAAGGGGTGATGGTGATCATTACTCGGCGTATGTCGAATCCTCAGCCTTCAAAGACAAAACACGAATACAACAACATCAATTAGTGTACGCCGCGCTACGGGGGAAGATGGGCGAAGAACTTCACGCGCTCGCATTACAGACTGCTGTGCCAACCGTTCTGGACTAAGAAAACCTCGATACGTAAGACAAGATGATTTAATGTAAAGCTATTAATAAGATTAATGACGGGGTCGATAAACTCTTATGACTGATAATTCAGCCTTAGAAGATATACAGCACAACCTTCAAGACAATGACATTGTGTTATTTATGAAAGGAACACCCATGTTTCCCCAGTGCGGCTTTTCCGCAGCCGTGGTTCAAATACTTACCCATCTGGGTGTTAAGTTTAAGGGGCTAAACGTTCTTGAAAACGATGGGCTGCGACAAGAAATTAAGGAGTTTTCTAATTGGCCCACAATTCCTCAACTCTACGTCAAAGGCGAATTCGTTGGCGGCTGCGACATTGTTCGCGAAATGGCTGAAGCAGGTGAGCTGCAAACCCTTTTTCAAGAAAAACAGGTTGATTTAGTAAAGACCGACTAGAACCACCCTGCTAACAAAAATTGTCCTATCGAGGTGTAGGAGTAAACCACCCCTCTTCGGCTAACTGAGTCCAGATTTTTTCAACGACCTGACCACCGTTTAGGATAACCTGCGTCTCATCATCCACAGCTAGCTTGCCGTCAAGAATCTGCATACGGCCATCGGTCATGACGTGCTTAACCATTTTTCCATTAGCATAAAGCAAATTATTTAGTGGCTCTGGTGGCCGGGACCCGCTTCCAACTAAAAGTCCGCTGACGTCGATAGAAACTAGATCAGCTCGAGCGCCGGGTGCAAGGCGCCCCAGATCCTGCCTTCCTAAACCTTCAGCAGCTGTCAAAGTTGCGCCTTTTATGGCGGACCAGATAGTGGGGTTTTTTATCGGCACACGACTTGTGCCTTGGAGCAGCTCAAATCGGGCTTGACCTAATAGAACGGCCAGTTTTAGATCTTCTACATAGTCGTTGGAATGCGTATCGATACCAATATTGACTCGCATGCCCGCTCCAAGTGCCTCGGGGTAAGGCTGCGTTCCACCTCCTGCACCGCCGCCCGATGGACAGTGAGAATACACCACACCGTGACGTTTGAGTATGGCTGGATCCACATCCCAATCTAGCCCTGACATATGTGCGCCAAACACAGGAACTTCAAAAAAACCAAACTCCTCTAGCCATTGAGTCGGCGTCTTACCCCATAATCGGCGAATGGTTTGAGTCTCTCCGAGCGACTGGGAGAGGTGTATATGAATACCTGTTCCCAACTCAACAGCAGCACTAGCAATCGCTTTCATAGTGGCTTCAGTTTGAGTGTCAGCAGCGTGAGGGGCCATCATAGGTAAGATGCGTCCATCACCACTACCCATGTGTTTTTTTCCAAATTCCAAGTTTGCGGCAATTTCTCGTAGAGTTTGTGGTTCAGAATCCCAAAGCACTTGATCTGTGCTGCGAAACCACACCGAAGCCAGGCGTGAAATGTCGGGAATCATGGATCCGGGATAACCCCGCACGCCCCATTTACTTGCAACACGAACATAGGATTCAGCCTGCCGAAGACTTAGGCTCATCTCAACCTGGGTTGTGCAGCCAGAACACAGAAGCTCAGCGAGATTAAAGGCCGTTAGTGCATCTAGTTCGTCGTTCGAAAGCTTTTCTACGAGTTCAAGCGGCCTTATGTATGAACGTGGTCCTTCTATAATTCCCCTTGTCGGCGTTGCACTGCATACGTGCGTGTGCCCACTAATAAAGCCTGGTACCAGAATGTGCTTAGGTTCCCGAATCCTGGTCATGTTTCCAGGAATCGGCTTTGAACGGACTTCATGTATAACACCGCTGCGCACCAAGACCGATGCATCGGAAAGAAGTTCTAGTTCACCATCATTGACAACAAGTGCCCATCCTGCCTCGAAGACAAATTCATCCCCTAAGTCGGCAGCAACTTTAACAGGGTTATGTTTATCTCCCAAAGCAGGCCGTGACGCTGAGACAAGGCCACTAGTGAGCCCGATTGATGCCAGGGAGGCCGACGCGGCGTGGCTAAGAAATCTGCGCCGATCCCTACCGTTTTTCTGAGGTGGCGAATGATTGCTGCTACACACAAAACAGGCCCCCCTGTGCTCATCTCCAAGGGTATTAATGTGGGCGGACATGCTATCCCTCCTCTGCCAACGACAAATCTATATTGTGTCAGACTAGATAGGCACATACCAGGAATAGAGAGTCACAACAGTTCGAGGATCTCGGAAGACGTTAAACCATTCAAAATGCGGCGGAATTAGCGTGAATAAAACTCGATGACTAAATTGGGCTCCATTTGCACTGGATACGGCACATCGGCAAACTCCGGGACACGCGTTAAAGATCCCGTTGCCTTATCGTAGTCAACCTGAATGTAGTCTGGCACCTCTCGTTCCGGTGTTTCCATAGCGTCAAGAACAATCCCCATACTTTTCGCCTTTTCCCTTAACTCGACCTTATCACTGACACGCACCATAAAGGACGGGATTGTCACCTTTCGACCATTTACTGTTACATGTCCGTGATTAACTAATTGCCTAGCCGCAAATACCGTTGGCGCGTACTTCATACGGTAGATGATCGCATCTAATCGACATTCTAATATTCCGATAAGGTTTTGTGACGTATCCCCCCTGCGACGGACTGCTTCTTGGTAATATCTACGAAACTGCTTTTCGGATATATTACCGTAGTAGCCTTTAAGCTTTTGCTTCGCCATGAGCTGCACACCATAGTCAGACGGTTTACGCCGACGCTGGCCATGCTCGCCGGGGCCATATTCTCGTTTGTTGAGGGGACTTTTTGGCCTGCCCCAAAGATTTACTCCGAGACGACGATCAATCTTATGCTTCGCACTAACGCGTTTTGACATTTCTGGTCTTCCTTTTATTGTTATTTATTGTCCCGGTAGGCCTGTTGCACAGCTTCTAGAGCTGTCAAGGCGGGACTTACGCCCACGTTCCCGGAAATTAAGCGGGGTATTATGGTTAGATTTTTTTTGCTGTCAATTATGAGTTCGACTTTCTCTGCCTATGAAGTTTTAACAAGAAATTAGACACTAATACCATTTCACTACCTTTGCTTAGGTCGATCTGATCGACCTCCATACCGCAACTCAGTGATAATCCCATGGAACGTGCGCACTTCTTGTTCGGTCAAACACGCGCGATGCAGCATGTTTCGAATGTTAACAAGCATATGAGATCTCATCTCTTTGACTCGCAAAAATCCGCAACTGTCGAGTTCTCTTTCAAGGTGCTCAAACATCCCAAGCAGTTCAGCTCTGGTTGCTGGGCGGGGTCCACTGTAATTAATGCGTTCCAAATTTGTATCAGCCTTAACTTGCAACCATTCATATGACATCACTAGCACCGCTTGTGCCAAATTCAGGCTGGAATAGGACGGATTCAGTGGTACTTCGACTATAAGGTCGGCTAAACTTACGTCATCGTTGGTGAGCCCAGATTTCTCCCGCCCGAACATAAACCCGCACCTCTCACCCCCGTCTTCCCTAGCGCGAATTTCCAAGGCGGCACGCCTAGGATGTATAACCGGTTTTGTCATGTCACGCGATCGCGCAGTCGTCGCACACACGATGTGAAGATCGGCAATAGCCTCTCCCACCTTGTCATAGACTCTTGTGAATTTTAGGATGTCTGTTGCTCCCGCAGATGCGGAAATTGCCTTGTCATTAAGCCACCCTTCTCGCGGCCTAACAAGACGGAGGTCAGTCAGTGTACAGTTGCGCATGGCCCTAGCAGCCATACCAATGTTCTCTCCCAATTGCGGACAAATAAGAATTATTGCAGGCCCGTGATGTTCTGTGGACTCTGAGCTCACTTCTGTACCGTAGTTTGTTTCCGCCATTAAGGTTACCTCCAAACTATGCGGCAAGCCCTGCTAGCCGCCGCTCGGCCCGCTCCCGGCCAATCAGAGGTAGAAGATATTTTAATTCCGGCCCATCGGATAATCCTGTCAAAGCCCTTCGCAGAGGTAAGTACAAAGTCTTTCCTTTGCGTCCTGTGTATTCCTTCAGGGCTCCAGTCCAATGCACCCAAGTGTGGCTATCCCAGGGTTCGTCCGGGAGCAACTTGGCAGCCTCTGCAAGAAAAGTCGTGTCTTCATCTTCAATGACAGGCCGTATTGCCTCGGAACAGACTGCCCACCAACTAGGAGCCTCGTGCAATTTCTTCAAATTAGGCTTTACCGCTTCCCAAAATTCCTCGCCACGTAAGTCCAGATCTTGTCGTACAATACCCAACTTTTCTAGACGTTCTCTAATCTGCCAAAAAGAAGTTAGATGAAGCACCTTAGCATTGATAAATTCAAGTTCGCTGGGATCAAACTTTGGCGAACCACGGCTATAACGACTAATTTCGAAATCATTCACAAGCTCATCCATCGACCCGTGCGCTTCGATCGCCTCAGAACTGCCAAGCTTAGCGAGAAGACTAGCAATAGCCATGGCCTCAAAACCATCTTCTTGCAGGTCCGCCAGGCTGACGCTGCCTATTCTTTTTGACAGCCCCTTTCCCGATGCGTCTGTTAGTAATGGCAAATGAGCTAAACGGTCTACGGTACTGCCACTTAGTGCGTGCATAATCTGTAGCTGGGCTGCTGTATTAGTGACATGGTCCTCCCCGCGCACTATGTGAGTAACACCAAGATCTATGTCATCAACCACTGAGGGAAGTTGGTATAGATAGGAGCCATCTGCCCTGATTAATACTGGGTCACTGATATGAGCACCATTGTAATGGCACTGACCCCTCACCAGATCATCCCACTCTATATTTTCAGGCACCAACTTAAAACGCCAATAAGGCTTGCGGCCCTCGGATTCAAATTCTGCTTTCTGAGATTCTGTCAGTCCAAGACCTTCTTGATCATATGTGGGTGGATGTCCTCTCGATAACAAAAGACGCCTTTTCATTTCTAATTCCTCAGGGGTCTCGTAGCAGGCATAGAGACGCCCGGACTCTTTTAGATATTCCGCAGCTCTCTCGTAAAGATCAAAACGTGCAGATTGATGGATAACCGTGGACCACTCTAGACCTAGCCATTCTAGGTCTCTTTGAATGGCACTTTCGAACTCTGGGGTACTACGCTCGCTGTCCGTGTCATCGATCCGCAAAACAAAAGAACCGCCCACAGACTCAGAAAAAAGCCAATTAATTAGGGCTACACGGGCATTTCCCACATGCAATAGGCCCGTTGGACTTGGTGCAAACCGGAAAACTTGATTCATGTACCTTGCTCATTGATACCATTGCCATTAAAGGCATTCATAACTGGATAGCGGCGATCCCGACCAAAGGACACATGCGTAACTTTTACCCCTGGAGGAGCTTGGCGGCGTTTATATTCTGCATTCTTCAAGAGTTGCCACACCTTCTGCACGGTTTCCCTTGTGTAACCATCAGCTGCGATTTCATCGATACTTTTTTCGCCTTCTATCAGGCCCTTAAGAACACCATCAAGAACACTGTACGGAGGCAAACTATCCTGATCCGTTTGATTCGGCCTGAGTTCTGCCGTCGGCGCCTTTGTAATAATTTGCTCAGGTATTACTTTTCCGGTTGGACCCAATGCGCCCTTTGGAAAATTTATATTTCGCCAACGGCACACTTCATAAACTGTTGTCTTATAAAGGTCTTTGAGAACGGAGTAGCCTCCACACATATCGCCGTAAAGAGTTGCATAGCCCACACTCATCTCTGATTTGTTACCGGTCGACAAAACTATTTTTCCGAACTTGTTTGATATTGCCATTAGCAGCATGCCCCTGGCACGCGATTGAATATTCTCCTCCGTCACATCTGGCCGGGTTCCAGCAAACAACTTAGCTAACATTGACGAGTAGGCATCCATCGCTTCTTGGATCCCAATTGTATCGAATTCAACTCCCGTTAGGCGCACGAGTTCCTCGGAGTCCCCGACGCTTTCGCGCGAGGTATAAGGAGAAGGCATCATTACGCAGTGAACACGGTCCGATCCCAGAGCGTCGACCGCAACCGCAGCACTCAAAGCACTATCAACCCCGCCCGAAAGGCCCAGGATTACGCCAGGAAAATTGTTCTTGTTCACGTAGTCGCGGAGTCCGAGCACCATGGCTTGATAGATGTTTTCGAGCCTGCTCTTCGGCTGCGCCAGTTGTGTTAATTCACATACCCAAGTCGTGTCCTGTGAACGCTGCCAGGAGGTTACAATAAGGTCTGGTTTCCACCATTCTAGTTGAGCGGCTATAGACCTATCAGCATTAAGAACAAAGCTGCCACCATCAAATACAAGATCATCTTGACCACCGACTTGATGAACATAAATCAGTGGAAGCCCGGTTTCTGATACGCGCGCGACCGCATGATTAAGTCTGATCTCATTCTTGTCTAGCTCAAACGGAGAACCATTGATTACGATTAGAATTTCGGATCCAGACTCCTTTAGTGTTTCAGAAACATCATCAAACCACATATCTTCACAAATCATAACGCCCAGACAAACGCCATGAAAATTTATAGGGCCCTGTATAGCACCTGCCTGAAAAACTCTTTGTTCGTCAAAAACACCATAATTAGGAAGATGATGCTTACACCGCGTATGGGTAACATCCCCGCCATCCAGCAACAGAACAGCGTTATAACAAGCATCTACCCCCCCCCATGGAGCACCGATCAAAACAGCCGGACCGCCATCATTTGTTTCATTCGCAAGCAAATAAACCTGTTTTTTTACTGCCTCCAAGAACGATTTCCGCAGAACCAGATCTTCAGGTGGATA
>Ga0315336_1002230_pt1 | contig 30981 bp, 23 predicted proteins | sample ASW5metaG_FD_204512 | JGI IMG/M metagenome (GOLD analysis project Ga0315336, IMG submission 204512) | Ammonia-oxidizing marine archaeal communities from Monterey Bay, California, United States - ASW #5 | ecosystem: Environmental > Aquatic > Marine > Intertidal zone | place: USA: California...
GGCCAGCACTGTGCCGCCAAAGTTGCGCTCGTTGTTATCGCCGTAAAATACCATGTTATCGAGGAATGTCGTCGCGGAGACCAGACGTGCGCGGCCGTGCATGTTGTCGTCGACGTCCGACCCGATGAAGATCCATCGCTCTCCATCGATGTGTGCCACATCGATGTCGTGAACCCAGCGGTCACATCTCGCCGGGTCCCAGGTATCTGCCAAATCGGTCGGAATGTCGTTGGGAAATGCCGCCAGTGCGTCCCCGGAATCGATTGCTATGGGAATGTCGTCGACGGGTGCACGAAAGGCGTAGGCGCCGCCTCCAGGGCAAGTGCCATCACTTCTGCCATACGAGGCAATCAACATCGGTCCAGTGTCGAGCTCGATGGTGGTCGGGTACGTCAGTTTCTCGATGTTGCGTCCGATGATGACAATGCCGTCGTCCAAAGAGGGTGCAAGCACGTGTTCACCCGTTGTGCCCGCCCCATTGTTGATGTAGATGCGCCCATTACCTCCATCTGCCACGTCGGATCCCACGACTGGATCGGGGACGTTGTCGCCGCCCATGAGTTGTCCATAGTCGACCCAGGTCGGGGTCAGGCCGGGCTCCGCGACGAAGACCATATCCGCGACCTCGGCGACCAGACTGTCCGGCTCGCCGCGAATCGCGTCGAACGGGATCTGATACGCGCGGGCCTCTCCCACAGCGCGCACCAGGATCCAGGCGTTGCCGCCATTGGTCGCGGCTGCAATCCCGCCGCCCAGCAGCCCGCCGGGCATCTCTCCTCGAACAAACTGCTCGCCATCGACGAGCTCATCGCAGTCGTTGTCGATGCCGTCACAGAACTCCTCGAGACCGGGCGCTCGAGCTGAATCGTTGTCATCACAGTCGTCTTCGGCCGCTACGCCATCGTTGTCGACGTCGATGATTGGCGTGGGTTCATCGGTGTCGGGAGTGGTGCCCTCAACAGCCGAATCGGCCTCGCTCGTTGCCGGAAAAGACTCGTTGATCTTGTCTTGCGAGAGGAAGCACCCAGGGAGCGCGAGAAGAGCCAGCAAACGCATTTCAGTGCTCATTTCATCCCCAGAGAGAGGGAGAAGAAGGTTGCCGACACGACGGCCGTCCCAACCGATGCGCCGGCGAGCGCGTTCACCGTCGGCTGAAGGTCGGACGCCCGCGCGGCACTGGACGTGTCGGGATTCAGGGCGTTTGCCCGAACTCCGAGGTTGGCGGCGAAGAGGCCCAGCGCTGCGGCCCCAGTTGCGGCGCCCACGATCAGGAACGGCTTTCCGCCAGAATCGGCCTCAACAACGGCCGGATACCTGGGAACCGGCGCCCCCGGGAGGAGGTAGACATTGTCGATGACCGAGCCGCCATCGGTGCGTTGAAAGAAGGTCGCCCGATCCGCTGGGCGTTGGCGGCCTTTCACGCCGTCGAAGAAGATCTCGCCGTCGAGGGGCGGTGCGGCCAGTTCGTGGCTGTCGCTTGGGTCCATTCCAGCCAGGTGCGCGGCCAGTCCGGTGGTCGGTGGGATGAAGTCTGGAGAAAACGTCCCGCTCGGATCGAGGGTCTTCGAAGCGCGCAGACCGGCCTGTGCTTCGGCGCGGACCTTGGCGCCGAGGCTGCCCGTGGGGTCCAGTCCGACAACGCGGATGCGATGATACCGGGCGTACAAGCTGGTGTCAGCCACGCTCTTTAGACAGGACATCGCGTCGGTGGCCTTTCGCACCTGAGCCCGCAGGTCCGCGAACGCCTCAAGATCTTCGAGCGGGATGTCCTCAACTTCATCGAGGTATCGGCTGGCGTCGTCAGCAGAGACATCGTGGGTCTGGCCTTCGGGGCAGTCACTGGCCCAGGCCATCATTCCCAACAACAGAATCAAGCATCCTCCGAACGCGTGCTGTTCACCCTACTGGCGTCGACATCCACCGGAAGAATAGTCGCACACCAGCACGACGTCCTCGGTGTCCACCGCCACCTCGAGCACCATCTCTGGCTTATCGTCGATGAGCATATAGACCCGATAGCGCCCGGAAGATGCTGTCTGTCCGTCGTACACGTACTCGCGGGCGTCGTTCTGCAGGTAGACCGATCTCGGAGAGGGGAGGTCGCCCTTTACCCGGAAGGTTGGCGCACCCACGTCTGGCTTGGGCACCGGGACCGGGACTGGGCTGGGAGCGCTTTGACGTGGCGCCGCTGGCGGGGCAGGCGGCTGGCTGGGCTCCTCTGCAGGAGGTGTCTCGCCGGTCGCCTCTTCTGGCGCTTCGGGTGATGGGTCGGAGGGAACGGTTTCGTCCTCCGCGGGGGCATCCTGGGCCCAGGGCTGCATGTAGAGCAGACCGGCCAGGGAGGACATCGTGACCGTCCCGAGAGCCAAGACAGCCATCGCAGCCAGACCCGCTACTGGGAGGAGGTAGGAAGGTCGTCGAGCGGGAAGGGGGCGCGGTTCTGCCTCTCCTGTCGACTGCGCCTCCGCCTCCGCCTCCGCCTCTTCTTCAGCATCGAAGTCGAAAGTGTCTCCGTCTACCGGGGCGGCAACCGGGGGCGGAACCGTCCGCGTGTGGAGCGCGACCAGGCCGCCCCAGATCGCCTGTCCCCGCGTGTCAGCGGCGGTAGCGAATCGATCGTCGGTTTCGCCAGAGAGAAGGCTTCTAAAGCGCTTGATAGTGCCAACGCGTTCTTCGGGGTCTGGGACCAGCGCCGCGTCGATCGCTCGGGCCATGCGCGGGGGTACGTCGGCCCGGAGCGTCCGGACGGGCGTGTACTCCCCCTTGGCCGCCAGGCTGAACACCTCGATGATGTCGTCGTCATCGAACGGTAGTCGACGCGTGAGCATCTCATAGACGGTGACCCCCATTGCCCAGATGTCGGCGCGTTCGTCGACGGTGCGGGTGCTGCGAACCTGCTCTGGGGACATGTATCGGGGCGTGCCGAGCATCGCGTCGGTCGCGGTGAGGCGTTGCCCCGGAGTCTCGTTTCTGAGTGCCTTGACGAGGCCAAAGTCGGTGACCTTCGGAACAAACGCATCCGAGACGATGCCGCACAGGATGTTGTGGGGTTTCAGGTCCCGATGGATGAACCCCTGCTCATGGGCGTGCTCGAGGGCGGCACACACGCCGGTCACAATCTCGTCCACTTGAGGGATCGATAGCTGGTGCTGACTGATCAGCTCATTCAGGGCGGGACCCCTGACATACTCCATGATCAAACCGGGGTGGCCATGGACGTCGATCACATCGGTGACGTTGACGACGTTGGGGTGCTTGAGGGTGGCCTGCGCCCTGCCTTCCTGCAACAGGCGCTGGAGCACTCTCGCGTCCGAGCTGTGGACCACCTTGAGCGCAAAGTGTGTGCCCAGCTGTACATGGCGGACGCGATACACCGAACCCTGGCCACCTTGGCCGATCGACGCCTCGACGATGAAGCGATCCAGTGAAGTGCCGAGCTCGATCTCCATGCCGCCAGCATGCCCCATCCAGCCGGTCCATGAAACTGCAGCCGAGAGCCCGTATGGCATCGATGCCTCGACCCGAACGCTCTTCAAGGTCGATGTCACCGACGGCTCGACCTACGACGAGCTGCCGCTGGTGATTCCCTTCGAGACGGTGGGACTCGCCTTCAACCACCAGACGCAGGGTCTGGGTAGCGAGCACGGTCTTCGCGTCCTTGCGCAGCGCCTTCCATGTCGCGGTCGCCGCCTTCGAGAGCGCGGGATCGTCGGATTTACCGTGAGGGCGCGCTGGCTCTGTACCATCGCAGCCTCGAAATCCGGGAAAAACGCCTGGATCTCCTCGAGACCCTCAGTGAGCGCGAGGCACTGGAGTACGTTCGCATCGGTCGGAAGACGCTTCAGTCCTGGTTGTTCCTCCTCGATCCAGCCGATGTCGAGGAGGGCTGGTCCAGAGCGCTGCGCTGGAAGGGCATCGCCACCCGCCAGCTCCACGCCCGGAGGGACCGAACCGACACACCCGAGGGAGAGGCGCTGTGGGAGCGGTTGCGGCACACTCGCGGCGAGCTCGCCCGGATTGCCCATGGGGGACAGGGCAGAGACAGCCAGGTCGCCCTCACGGAGGAGAAGGAGTCGATCGAGCGCCAGCTCGCCGAGGTCAGCGCCCGGTGGAGAGGGGAGCGGCGGGAAGCGACGGCCGGCCCCGATGAGATCTGCGCCGGCTTGCCGGCTGGGACCGCCTTGGTGGACTTTCACCGGATGGGACGGCGCTACCTGGCGTTTTCCTGCACCGCCGACGGCGCACCGTCGCGGGTGGATCTCCGGCGCGCCAAGGTCATCGACGAGGCGATCTCCGGGTGGCGAGAGACCCTCGGAAACCCTGAGGAAACGCCAAAACGCGTCCGCGATCGCGGGGAAGTCGTGTGGGAGGCCGTGTGGGACCCTCTGGTCGAGGCTTCGGAGCCATGCGACAACGCCTATCTTCCCCTGGCGGGTACGGCGGATGAGCTCGCGGCTCTGGAGCGGTCATGGAGCCGCGGGCGCTATCGCCGCGAGCCTTTGACCGCGTTCACGGGGCTCGATGCTACCGAGACCGCCGTGGGCGAGTCGCTCGGCGGACACCGGGTCGTCCACCTGGCGACCCACGGCTTCTTCGCCACTGAGACCTGTATCGATGCCGGTATTGTCGCGGTCAACCCGATGCTGCGTTCCGGTGTGGTGCTGGCGGGTGCCAACGACTCCGGATCCGGGGACGGGCGTGGCGTCCTCACCGCCGAGGAGGTGGGCTCGCTCGACCTCCAGGGCACCGAGCTGGTAGTGCTCTCGGCGTGTGAGACCGGCCTCGGTGTCAACCGATCGGGTGGAGGCATACTGGGCCTGCGTCGGGCTTTCTCTGCAGCCGGCGCCGGCCAGCTGGTCATGAGTCTCTGGTCGATTTCCGACCGGGACACGGCCGACCTCATGGAGGCGTTCTACGCGCGGTTCCTGCATCGCCGGCGACCCACATCGCCACAGGACGCGTTGCGTGGCGCCCAGCTCGAGATCCTGGAGCGCAACCGCGACCGCTGGGGTGGGACGCCCCGGCACCTGGGCGGCTTTTGTGGTCACCGGTGACCCAGCTCGCGCTGGCGGCAACGACCTATAGTGGGACCAGATGTTCTGGCTTCTGTTCCACCTACGTGTTGCCTATTCGACCGAAATAGGGGCTTCTACCGCCTACGTCGGTCACGCCAACGCCACTCGTGACCCCGACGTCGCCGCCTTCATTCGCGGCATCGAGGCCGATGAGCGTCGGCACCGCGCCGCTGTCGGCGAGCTCCTGACCGAGTTTGGCGCGCGTCCCTACTACCCCTTGGAGTGGCTGTTCTTCTGCGTCGGCACGATCATCGGGACCGGTTGCCACGTCTGGGGAGAGTGGGCATCGGCCTTCGGTGCCGCGCAGTTCGAATTCGGAGGCATGGGGGATTATCGGCGGGCGGCGAAGGCGGCGCGGGCGCTCGGCAAAGAGGAACTCGCCCTGGAGCTCGACGAGCTCGAGGACCAGGAGACCGCCCACCGGATCTTCTTCCTCGCCCTGGCTCGGAGCCGCTTTCCGCTGCCCTGGATTGAGCGGCCGCCACTTGTCCTCGAGGACCACAGACCGGGTGACCTTTCGTGACCAGCCGGTGAGCCTGGCTGCCCGTACACTCCCGCCCATGAATTACCGTCAGCTCGGCCGCACCGGCATCTATGTCTCTGAAATCTGCCTTGGAACCATGACCTGGGGAGGCCAGGGCTTCTGGAAGTCGATCGGTGAACTCCAGCTCGATGGTGTCGAAAAACACCTGCGCACCGCGTTCGATGCCGGGGTCAACTTCATCGACACCGCGAACGTCTACCACGAGGGCTTGAGCGAGGAGCTCCTGGGGCAAGCGCTGGCTCGCATTGGGCGGCCCCGCCACGAGGTGGTCGTGGCTACCAAAGTCCGCGGCCGCATGGGCGATAGCCCCAACGCCGTAGGCCTGACGCGCTCGCACATCCTCCATCAGGTCGACGAGAGCCTGAAGCGTCTTGATCTCGACTATATCGATCTGTACCAGGTTCACGGCGTCGACCCGCTCACCCCGATCGAGGTCACCTTGCGGGTGCTGGATGACCTGGTCCGCTCGGGCCGAGTCAGGCACCTCGGCGTCTCCAACTTCGCCGCCTGGCAGATCATGAAGGCTCTTGGGACTTCCGACAAACTCGGCCTGGATCGCTTCGAGTCGGCCCAGATGTACTACTCGCTCGCCACGCGAGACATCGAGGACGAGGTCGCTCCCCTGTGCCTGTCCGAGGGGCTGGGCATCCTCGCCTGGAGTCCGCTGTCAGGCGGCTTGCTCACGGGCAAGTTCACGCGGGCAGGGGGGCCCGACGGGGCTCGCCGTACCGCCTTCGACTTCCCTCCCGTGGACACCGAGCACGTCTGGCCGGTCATCGACGTCCTGAAAGACATCGCCGCCGATCATGACTGTTCTGTCGCGCGTGTCGCCGTTGCCTGGGTCCTGTCCCGACCGGCCATCGCCAGCGTGATCATTGGCGCCCGAACCGAGAGCCAACTGCAGGACAACCTCGCCGCCGCCGACCTGGACCTCGGAGAAGACGAGCTCCTGCGGTTGGAGAAGGTCAGTGCGGTCTTCAAGCGCTATCCCGGCTGGATGATCGAGTTTCAAGGCGCGAATCGGCTTCTTCCGCCGGAATGAGGAGGCCTCTCAGAACCGAGAGTAGACCTCAAAATGCGGCCCGGCATAGATGGGCATGTTCATGAAGTCACCCTCGTAGATGTCGCCGTACTGCGTGCCGCTGGAGCCAAGCCTCGACAGCATGAAGACGCGATACGAGGCGCCGCCCTCGATCCCGAGCATCCCCGCTTTACCCACGGGAACCGTGAACAACAGGCCGACGGATTGGTACACGGTGAATGAGAAGAACCCCATGGATCCTGGGCCGGAGCCGTTGTGCTCATCGTAGCGTTCCTGGGCCTCCTCTGACCCGCGCGCGCTCCCCAGCCCCAGGAAGATCTCGTCCTCGGTGGTCCCGTCCACACAGACGGAGCGGTCGCAGCCGCGGGTCAACACGTACCGGGCTCGATCGACGCGCGCCGAGGGGCCGGCTGCCAGGAAGACCGTGCGCCCATCGAGCATCGTGTTGTCGATCTGGGTCGGCAGCTCGAAACGGAAGAAAGACCCGCCGACGAATGCCCAGGACTCCGGGAACACGTTGTACTGCAGCGAGAGATTGTCGAAACGGATCTCGCTCGACAAGTCCTCTGGGAGTGCGAGTTCGATAGGCATCGTCGGCTCGATGGGTTCCGCATCGGTGTGTTCGAACGACTGGGGCGTGCTGCCGCGCTCGTACCCGATGATGAACCTGGGGCCCAGATACGCCGCCGCCAGCTGGCGGATACGCTTGAACTCGCCGTCGGTGCCGAGCATCATCTGGACCGCGTGTTTGTCGGCGATATTTGCGGAGAACCGGGTCCGCTGGTACCAGCTCGCCTCATGCGCGACGGTCAGTGCATTGCCGTCGATCGAGGCGATACCGTCGGTGTCGAGGGCGTACAGATTGAAGTAGCGGTTGTGACGCCATCGCTGGCTGAGGTCCCAGCTCACGTCGCCCGCCGACGCGGTCGTGGTCAGCACGTAAAAGCAGAGCCAACCGATCATTGTGTGGACACCCTGAGGGATCGCGGATTCAACGGTAGAATCTAGATTTATCCGCGTTCTGTGAGGCGTGCCGGATTCCGCATACGATCCACATAACGCGGCTTCACTCTGGCGCAAAATAATGGAAATATGCAGTTGAAACGTGGAAAATCGCTAGATAGGCTTCCGAATCAGGAGGGTCCGTTGAACACACAAGCTACCTGTAAATGGCTCCGGGCCGAATCTCATGCGCTGTTGACGTCCGAGTTGCCCTTGCCGGCCTGGATCTCAGAGTACGAGCGGCTCTTTCGCGTCGTGCAGGCAGAGCAGTTCAGTCGCCAGGTCGCCTTCTACCGAGACACGACGAATCGCACGGAATCTTCGGAGTACGAACGGGTCGTCATGACGGAGTGGGGTCGCTTCCAGGTCGAGGCGGTGGGCCGCATGGTTCGACGCGCCCAGAGTGAGCGTCTGCCGGAGACTCACGCGACGTGGATCGGGAGGATTGTGCGTGAAGCCGGTTTTGCGACTGAGGCGTCGGCGGAGCTCCAGCCGCGGATCGACGAATTGACTGCCGAGTACACCCAACTGCGTGCACAGCACCGCACGGCCGACCTGATGCGTACGCTCGACGGACCCGATCGCGACGCCCGCCGAGACGCTTTCGAGGTCTGGACCGCCGGCATTGCGATGACGGAAGGGGAGGTCCGCGACGTCATGAACAGACAGGTCACCCTTCGATTGGAGCAGGTCTCGCATACGCCCTACGACGGGTTCGAGGCTATGCAGTATGCGGCGTTACACCGGGATTTCACACCTGACCAGTGCGCGGCCTTCCGGGATGAACTCCGGTCCAGACTCGGGCCGGATCTCGCGAAGCGAAAGGCCCGCCTCGGAGTCGACACCCTCCGCCCCTGGGACTGGAAGGCCAGCACCTTTGCGTTTCCGAACGTGTTCTCCGACCAGGAGGGCGCCCTCGATTGCGCAGCGGCGGTTCTGCGTCAGATCGATCCGGACTTCGCGTTGTCCATTGCGGATCTGAGAGACGGGGGCTGCTTCGACTTGATGGCCAGGCCAGACAAGGCCGGCGGCGCCTTCTGCAGCAGTCCCCAGCCGAATGGCATGCCCTTTGTGTTCGCCAGTTCCACGGGTGCGGCGACAGATCTCCTCACGGTCTTCCACGAGGTCGGGCACGCCCTGCACTTCCTGGCGACGAAGAATCAGCCCCTTCTCGCGTATTGCCACGCCAACCTGGAGATCTCGGAGATCGCATCTATCGCCATGGAGTTCCTGGCCCTCGAACACATGACCGAGATCGTCGACGGGGAAACGGCCGGCGCTCTTCGTGCCTGGCGACGACAGCGGACCTCCAGTGTGTTCCGGAATGCCATCCGGGTGGACGAATTCCAGTCCTGGCTCTACGCACAACCCGAACCCGCGGCGGCCGATCTCGATGGCGCGTGGGGGCGGATCAGTGCCGAGCTCGACCCGATGACGGATTGGACCGGATTCGAGGCCGCTCGCGGTCGCGGTTGGCAGGTGATCCGACACCTCTTCCTGCGGCCGTTCTACTTCATCGAGTATGCATTCGCCCATGTGGTGGCGGAGCAGATCCTGGATTTGTACCGAAGGGATCGTGCCGACGGTCTGCGGGTCTACAAGCGGCTCCTCGGCATCGGCGGCAGCCTCACGCCGCGGCAGACTCTGGCCGAAGTGGGGCTCGATTGGCCGATGCCGGAACTGAGCGAAGCGCGGCGCGTTAGTTCGCACGCATGGAAGAACAATCGAAATCCTGGCAAGACCTGATCCACGAAGACGACGCGCTGCCGTTGGTGCGGGGGTGGGCCGAAGCGGCGCCCCACGCCGTCGATATCCTCCCGAGCGAGCCAGTCGATGGTCAGCGTGCACTCCAGGCGCTGCAGGTCACGACCCGCTCTCCCCTCGGAGCCATCGCATTCCACACGGGTGGAATCCTCGTAGATGGCGGCTGGCTGCGCATTCTCGGGGCCGGCACACCGCTCCTGCCGCGCGCCCTCGATCAGTGGAACGGCATGCATTCCATGGCCGCCAAGCGCAGGTTCGACGACGGGCTGCTGGTTGGAGACGACGCCGCCGGCGGGTTCTTCAACTGGGCGCGGGACACGAGCACGGTCCACTATTTCGGGCCGGACAGCATGGAGTGGGACGATCTCGAGCTCGGGTATTCCGAGTGGATCAGGGCGATGTTCTCGAACGGATTGGCCGCCTTCTACGAGGATCTCCGCTGGGACGGTTGGCGTGAGGAGGTGGCCGCCCTGGGACCCGAACAGGGCATTCACATCTACCCGCCGCCGGTCTTTGCGTCCGAGGGGCCACGCAGCCACAAGGCCGTCTCGATGGACGAATTGTGGAACCACTACACCGAGCTCGGGCGCGAGCTGGCCGGTATCCCCGAGGGCACGGCCATCCGCATCGAGAACAGCTAGCCGACCAGCTACCTGACTCGCCGGCGCAGGCCTGCAAGGGCGACAGCCACCCACAGCCATGACGACCGGCTGCCGCCTCCATTGCAGCCACAGCCTCCCGATTTGGATGGGTTTGCGGCGTCCGCCACCGGGTCGGTATCGCTTCCGGTCGAGCTCGAGTCCTTCGGATCCGTTGGGTCGGTCGGGTCGGTCGGATCCGTCGGGTCGGTGGTGCCCGGATCCGTTGGATCGGTCGGATCGGTCGACTCGGCGTCGTAGCCATCGCAGTCCTGATCGATGCCATCGTCGGGCGTGTCGTAGGCCCCGGGATGGGTGTCGGGATCTGTATCGTCGCAGTCCCCGGCACAGGACGAGATGCCGTCGGCGTCGGCGTCGTCGAGGTTGGCTGCGGCATCATTGTCGTCACAGTCGCCGTCACAGGATGAGCTCCCATCTCCGTCGGCGTCGTCGAGATTTGCGGCGGGGTCGGCGTCATCGCAGTCGCCGTCGCAGGAGGTCGTCCCGTCTCCATCGGCATCGTCGAGATTGGCCCCCGCGTCGTTGTCGTCGCAATCCCCATCGCACAAGGTCCACCCGTCGGCGTCGGCGTCGGTGGGATTCACGGCCGCGTCGGCGTCGTTGCAGTCTCCGGCGCAGGTCGACCAGCCGTCGCTGTCGGCATCGTCGACGTTTGCCGCGGGATCGTTGTCGTCGCAGTCGCCATCGCAGGAGGTCGTTCCGTCGCCGTCTATGTCCAGGGCATGCAGGAGCGGATCGCTGTCGTCGCAGTCTCCGAAGCAAGTCGGCAGTCCATCTCCGTCCGCGTCCGCGGGGTTCAGGAAGGGGTCGGTGTCATCGCAGTCGAAGTCGCACGTCGAATAGCCGTCTCCATCGGCGTCGAGCAGGTTTTCGGCCGCGTCGTTGTCGTCACAGTCCCCATCGCAGGTGGAAGCTCCATCTGCGTCGCTGTCAGACAGGTTCAACCAGGCATCTCCGTCATCACAGTCTCCGTCGCAGCTGGACCACCCGTCCCCGTCATTGTCCCATGGATTGATGGCCCAGTCGGTGTCATCGCAGTCTCCGTCGCAGGTCGACGACCCGTCGAAGTCGTTGTCGTCGTAGTTGGCCGCCGCGTCGTTGTCGTCGCAGTCTCCGTCGCAGGTCGACCACCCGTCCCCGTCGACGTCGTCGAGGTTGGCGCCGGGGTCGTTGTCGTCGCAGTCGGCATCGCAGGTCGACCACCCGTCTCCATCCATGTCTGCCGGAGACAAGAGCGGATCGTAGTCATCGCAGTCGTCGACGGACAGGTAGCCGTCTCCATCGAAGTCGACGTCGGAGTCGGGACCACCATTGGGGCCGATGTCGGAGTCCGAACCATCGATATCCAGAATCGACGGATCCCCAGCATCGACCAATGGGCTGGTGGGGTCGAGGTGCAGATCTGTCGCGACACAGTCGCCCGGGACCCAGTTCACGAATCCGGGATCGGCGAAGACGCCGTTGCCCAGCGCGAGGGTGGCGTCGTCGATCTCGGTGCCGACGTTGTTGCTCCCGTTGGACCACCAACCGTTGTAGTCCACCAGATAGGTCGTGTTTCCCAACGACTGACGGAAGAACAGGACCTCGGTGCCGCCGATGTTGTGGGCGAAGACGTTGTTGAGCACCTCGAGTGTGCTGACGTCCAGGTTGACGTGGGAGCCTTGTGCTGTGTTGCCTATGAATGCATTATTATATAGGTTTGCGGTAACGTTTCTCGATTTTAGCACGCCGCCGAAGACCGGGTCCGTGCTCACATTGTTCATGAACACGTTGTTCCGCAGCTCGACGATGTTGGTGAGAGAGCTCGTCTCGTGTTCGAGGGTGGAGATCTCTTCCGCGGTGTTGCCGCAGAACACGTTGCGCGAGGCATACAGGGAGCCACCAGTGCCGATGTTGACGTAGACAATGCCGGTCGCCGCTTCGTTGTCCGTGAAGGTGTTGTCGTGTAGCTGGACGACCCGGTTGGCGGCGTTGCCCTTTGCATAGATGGCGGCGCCGGCGCTCCCAGCCTCGTTGTTGGAGAAAGTGCTGCCGATGACCTCCAGCAAAGGGCAGTCGAGTGCGTAGACAGCGCCGCCGTAGACGCCGGCGATGTTGCCGGTGAAGGTCGAGCGCTCGATACGCAGGGTGGAGTTCTCGGCGTTCACGGCCGCTCCGTCGAACGCCATCCACTGGGTGTGGTCGCGGACCTCGAGCTCGATCAGGGTGATGTCGCTGTCGTTGATCTGGACGGGAAAGTGATTCACGCCACCCCGCACATTGACGCACTTGATGTCGGCCAGGGTGGCTGTTGCACCCGTCCACGCGTAGATGCAGTTCCCGTCGTTTTCGGAGGTGAAGCCAGAGATCATCGTCGCTCGCCCTTCGATTCGAATCGAGCCGCCGTCGATGGCGTCACCGAGCGTCGTGACCGCCGACCCCTGGGTCGATCGAATCGAGACGTCCTCTTGCAGGTTGATGTCCTCGGCGTATTGCCCGGGGTCGACCCAGATGGTGTCCCCGTCCCGCGCCGGGATCAGCGCCGCGTTTATGGTCGTGTAGTCGCCGCCACCGCTGGGGTGAACCAGGTAGTCCGTCCCGTGCGCGAGCTGGGAAGCGCCAAGCGTGAAGGCGGCGACGAAGCCCAGTCGTTCCATGATTCTCGCGTACATGCGCGCCTCCGCGAGACTCACGGTAGCACCGGATTTTGGGGCCCCACACGAAACTGAGACCGTTTGTGATTCTGACGCCAGTCTCCGCGAAGCGTACGCTCAACCCATGCAGAACGCCGTCTATGCCGCAATGCTCGCGCTCGTCGCCCAGGGGTGTACGCCAGCAGAGGAGGTCGACCCCCAGGACGCCATCGACGCCGGTATCGCCGACTACGAGGCCCTGAAAGCCCAGCTCGATGAGAACCTGGTGGAGGTCAAACAGGGCAAGGTCTACGCGATCTCGCCGCGTGCAGCCGGCGGCCGTCTGTACAACCTAGACGGTGGAGTGGGGGACCCGGGACCGGAAGTCACCATGCTGGGTCTCGACGACGGGCAGTGGACGACCTGCGGCCGCCACGCCGGTCCGTTGAGCACGCCGAATATGGCCGCGAGCGACACCACCATTGCGTGGGCCGGTGGAGACAAAGACATCCGCATCGTCGATGTCGATGACGACGGCTGCGAGGAGATCGGCGTGGTCACTGGGCTGGCGAGACCTCCGGCAGATCTCTTCTGGTGGTCCTACGCCGTTCTTGGAGACGAGGTCTGGGTGGTGGTCGAGGGGGACGCGCACGAGGTCTACGCGGTGCGCAATCAGCAGTCAGAGCTGGTGGGCACGCTCGAGGACGCGGGTGTCGAGTTCGCGTCCTACTTTGGCTTCCATGTGGTTGGCGACGAGTACCTGGTCGTCGTGGAGTCGGGGCGGGTCTGGGTTGTGGAACGCGACAGCTGGAGTGCGACGTTCACGGGCCACGAATTCGAGCAAGCGGCCGGCATCGCCCTCGCCGATGACGGTGTGTTGTTCGGGGTGTCGACCGGGGTTCGGTGGTTCGAGATCGCGACCGGCGAGCTCCGAAATCTCAACGACGAGATCGAGGCGGGCAGTTTTGTCGCCAACTCCGTGTACGAGGGCGCCCACCACGTCGCCGATGAGATCTACCTGGCGATGGTGGGTCGGCGGGTGATCTACCGCGGCGTGCAGGGAATCTTCAGTTACGACCTTGATACCGGCGAACAAGACACGCTGCTCCTCGACGCCAGGGACGGTAGCCAGACCTGGGTTTCGGTGCACATGGTGGGCGGCGTGCTGTTTGCGCTGGAGTTCGCCGACACCGAGTACACCGTGTACCGGGTCGACCACCCGTCGCTGCCCCACGGTCTGTCGTGGCCGTGAGCGATGTGCTCGCGGGAGACCACACGCTGGTGGGATCGGAAGATGTCGCCGCCATCGCCGGTAAGCGCGAGATCACTGGCAACCTCACGATCCGCGCCACTGAGCTCGTGGATCTGGAGGGGCTGGAGAACCTCATCACCGTGGGCGGAAACGTCTACATCCAACAAAACGAGTCTCTCCTCGATGTTCATGGCCTGCGCGGCCTGGTTCATGTCGGAGGATTCCTGGACGTCCATCTGAACACGGCTCTGTTGGAGCTGACCCTCGACGGTCTGGAATCCGTTGAGGGCTACGTGTTTGTCTCCGGGAACAAGGCCCTGGTAAACGCACAGCTTCGCGGCCTGCAATCCGTCGGAGGGGACCTGTTGATCCAGCACAACTACGCGCTGGCGGAGGTCGGCGACTTCAAGACGCTGGCGACGGTGGCCGGGGACTTCCGCATCGAGGGGAACAAGGCGCTCTGCAAGTGCTTCGTCAAGCCGATCCGCAAGGGCACCAAGGTGAGTGGCAAATATGCCGCCCGGGGCAACGCCCGCGGCTGTGTCTGCGCGAACAACCCCGACGGCCCACCTCGGCCCAAAGTGAGGACTCCGACGGGCTTCAGTGGAAGGGGAGCCGTCAGCAGGTTGAGGCGGGTGCCCCCGGCGACCTTCGAGGCGATCAAGGACAGTCCGGCCGCATTGAAGGCCCTCAAGAAGTCGCGAGAGGGCTTCGATCCCGAACATGCCTGGGATGGGTTGCTCTGGCTCATATCGGAGGAAAGGCGAGAGCGACCGTACATGATGCCCGATGGTGACACTCCCCAGATGTGGGCTCTGCTCCCCTGTTGGCGACTGGATGCCGTTGACGACGCCAGCTTCCTCTCCCCCGTGGATGTGGCCGACGTCGCCGCGGCCCTGGCCGCCATCGACGGGGCGGCCCTCCGGGCTCACTTCGATGTGGAGGCGATGCAGGTGGCGAAGGTGTATCCGGACTTCTACTGGACGTACGACCCGCCCGAAATCGTCTGGTTGTATCTGGAGGAGAAATTCGCCCGGCTCCGGGCTTTCTGGGCCGAGGCGGCCGGGGCCGGCAACGCGGTGATCAGCTTTCTCTGAGTTCCGTGTAGGGTTCTGGCATGGGTAGTGGGGTCGGGCATTTGAAGGACGACAGCGGACTGGGGGCCATATCGATCGGTGACAGGACGATCGATCCGCGAACGCGAATTGTGTCCTGGTCCGAGGGTTCTGTCCGGCTCACTCCCACCGAGATGGCGCTCGTGCAGCACCTCGCGGAGCACACGACCGAGACCGTGAGCCAGGAGCAGCTCCTGCTCGATGTGTGGGACTACAATCCCCGCGTGAAGACGCGTACCGTGGTTGCAACCATCCACCGACTACGGGCGAAGATCGAGCCGAATCCGAAGTCGCCGCGGTTCCTCCTCCACAGCCGTCGCGGGTATCGGCTGGTGGTGGACGACACGTCGGATTCGGGGCGCGCAGTATCCACCGCGAGCCTACCGAGTTGGCAAACGCCATGGGTCGGACGAGAGGAGCTCGTTCGGTCATTGCGAAGGACGGATGAGCCAGTCGTCGTCCTGTGGGGCCTCGGCGGGACCGGCAAGACGCGACTCGCAGTGGAGGTGGCCGTTCGCCGGGCCGCCGACTTCCCCGGCGGGATCATCTACGTCGACCTCGATGGCGTTCAGGCGGAGCAGGTGATGGCCCGAATCGCGGGGGCGGTTCGGGCTCCTCCCAGTGACTCTCTGCCGACGGCGGTTGCCGATGCGCTGGGCCCGCGCGGCTCCAACCTCCTCCTCCTCGACGCGTGTAGCCATACGCCGCCCGCCCTGCTGGAGGCCCTGGACCGGGTCCTGGAAACGAACCCACAGACTCGGATCTGGCTCACGTCGCGCGCGGCGCTGCCGCTCCCCGATGCGGCTCATCGCGAGGTGCTACCACTGGATGCACCCGACGCCGCGGCGCTGTTGGTGGCGCTGACCGAACGCATCCGTCCCGGATGGAGCGAGGGCGTCGATCCCGAGGTCCTCGAACGCACCGCAATGGCACTCGATGGGTGGCCGCTGGCCCTGGAGCTCGTGGCGGTTCACAGCCGGGTGATGTCGCCCGAAGAACTCGAGGGAACCATCACCGAGGGCCGGGTTCGCAGCGCGGTGGAGCACGCCCTGGATAGGTCCTGGGCCGAACTCTCCCCGCGGCATCAAGAGGTCCTCACCAGGTGCACTGGATTTTGGGGCCCCTTCACTCTGAAGACGGCGATGGCGATGCTGGCTACGGGCGATGGCAGCGATGGCCTCGATACCCTGCGGGAACTCGTGGATCGGGCCTGGCTACAGGTTCGCCGACGCCGAGCCCTCGGGAAGACCCGATACACCATGCTGTCGACGGTGCGTCGCTTCGTCGCCGACAAGGCGTCGCCGACGGTCGCCTCCGAGAACGCGGCGAGGCTCACCGATTGGTACACCGGACTGGCCCAGGAGACGGTCTCGACCCTCCTCCTCGAGGCGGTTCCAGCGCTGGAGCCAGAAATCCTGAACATCCGTGGCGCATGGAGGAATCGACCCGACGACCGTCCCGAGCGAGGATGGCTCCTCGCCGCGGTCGTTCCCTTTCGCATGATGGGGCCGATAGGGCGCGACCTGCTGCGGGACGTGACCGCGTTCACCGCTCGGGACGACCTGGACAGGGAGCTCAGAATCCATCTGACCTGGTGTGAGTATCTGATGCTCGGAAGTATCGATCGTCGAAGCGCGCCGCCCGTTCTCGACCGAGCTTTCGCGCTGGCGGAGGGACTTCCCAGGCTGCATTTGTTCCTGCGTCTCCAGCGAGAGGGTTGGAATACAGAGCGCACCCTGGACATGATGGACGGCCTGGTCGACGAGGCCCGTGCGCTGGGTGACAGGGGCTTGATCCTCTACGCGTTGCGGTTGCGTGGCATGTCCCACCTCGACCGATACCAGGCCGCCTCGGCGATGGTCGACTTGAGCGAATCGGTGGCCCTGTCAGAGGTCAATGGTCTCGATCTGAGCAGCGTTCAGGCCCGGCGCATCCTGGCCCGATGCACGGCCTTCCTCGGTCGACACGCCGAAGCCGCACGGGACCTCGCCGGCCTCATCAAGATGTGTGAGCGTCAGGGGTGGCCAGGACCCGTGCCGAATATTCGCTTCACTCTGTCGAAAGTGCTCGCATCAAGTGGACAATACGATGAGGCCGCAGCCGTCGGGACCCGCGCGACAGAGGGCTTTGGCCGTCTGGGAATGGCCATTCACGCGGCGACGGCCGCCGGCGAAGTCGGGCTTGTCCTGAGCGATGCAGGGCGTCGCGACGAGGCCCGCGAACGGTTCGCGTGGTCCCTCACCCGCGTCGAGCGTCTCGGCTACCGGGATGCGCGGTTCGATCTACCGGGGGTCGGCGCTGCCAGGTTGGATGTCGATGCCGGTCGTCTGCAGGTTGCCCGCCGCCGTTTGCAGGATCTCCAACCAGAATCGGCTTGGGGGCTGGGTTCCCGGGCACTTTGGCTGGGAATCTGCACCGCTCTCGACGGCGATCTGACCGACGCTGAGGGGAGCGTGAGCGAGGGCATCGGACACCTGACGCGAAGCCAGATCCGCCCCTGGCTATGCGCGGCTCAGTGCTTCCATGCGGCGATTCGCGATGCGCTGGATCAGCGCGAACAAGCGACGGATCTGCTCCTCACCGCCGAGATGGGCTTTCGCGACACGGGCCTCAAACACGGGGTTGCGCTCTGTGCGGCGGTGCGAGACCGCCCCGCATCCAATGCCACGCTGGATCTGCGAGTGATGTCGCAGCTGATCCAGGCACTCCGCAGCGCGCCGTAAGCGTAAGATGCGGGTCTGATTTCGAGGGGGGACTCGTGGTTTGGTTGTTCTGGGTGCTCGGCGCGTGCAACTTCTCTTCGGAAGCTCCGGTACTCGTCGAGGGTGACGCGGCTTCACAGGCGCGTACCCTTACAGCTTGCGATTCCGTGCAGCACGAGACCACTGGCCTCGGCGAGGCCTACAGCTTCGACTTCGAGTGCGCGATTCAATATCTCAAAAATGCAGGTTGTGACTTCGCTTTGGATCCAAATGGCGACGGGGAGTTCATCGCTTCGAGCGCTATCGAGGACCTCGTCGAGGACGCCGCCAACTGTCAGCGGGGAACCAGCTGTACGGGTTGTGACGACGGCGACAGCGCATCCACCATCGCGACCTGTACGGATCTGGCCAAGGTCGCCTACTGGACCGAGAGCGAGTGGGCCGATCTGTCAACGCAGTGCCCGGTCACGCTGACCGACGCCCAGGCGTGCGCCATCGACGGCGTTCAGTTCACGGCTGACGAGGCCGAGTGCGCTACCCGGTTCTTTGCAACCATGGACTGCGACAGCTGCGCCGATCTGTTCGATTCGCGCGTCTGTGAGGACGCCATCAACGACCCCGCCACGTGCCAGGTCGGTGGCACCTGTACGGGGTGCGACGACGGAGACGCGCGCGCCAACGGGGTCACCTGCGGCGAGATCGAGGCGTACTCGTACCTCGGACCCGTCTCCGCACAGCAGCTGTTGGACCACGTGCGAGCCAATCCGTGTACGGACGCCTGCGTGCCCGTCTGCGAGGGGCGAACCTGTGGTGACGACGGATGTGGCGGCACGTGCGGCGAGTGCGGCGACGGCGATGCCTGCGACACCTACGGCCAGTGCACCAAGGAGGGGTGCACCATCGAGGACGTCTATTTCAACTGGTACGAAAAGGAGTGTGCGCTCACCTTCTTCGAGGGCATGGACTGCGCCACCTGTGACGCTCTGCTGCCTTCCAGGGTCTGCGAGGACGCGATCAACAACGCCGCTCTGTGCCAGAAGGGTGACGTCTGTACGGGATGCGACGACCAGGACACCATCGACGACGGCGTGTCCTGCGACGAGATCGCCGGCTATGCCTACCTCGGCTCGAGCACCGCTGCCGACCTGCTCGCGTGGGTTCAGGCCGATGTGACATGTGGCGTTCCAGACATGGTCGTCGACGGCGTGCCCCTGACCAACGCCCAGGCCACCTCCATCACCGAGGTCGCGAATCGGGCGACACTCGCACAACTGGACGACGAGGCCGGCCTGTCAACGGCGACCGCGACGGCGTTGATCGATGGCCGGAATCACACCATCAACTCGGTTGCCGCGACCTCCGGTGTCGGACAGTCCGCCATGGAGAAACTCCGCGACTACTCGGCGATCTTCGTGCCCATCGAGATCCCAGACGAGGCCTGGGAGGACGACTTCACCCACGACGAAGCGGACGAAATCCCCGACGCGGATCAGACGGGACACGTCACCCAGGTCAGGGTGCAGGGCGCGCCGCCGGACGCCCGCGCGGAGTCGGTGGTCATCGATGTCCTGCACGACGCCAAGAACCAGATCGAGGTCGAGTTGATCGCGCCCAACGGCGCCCGCTACCTGATCTGGGACTTCGAGACGAACCCGCCGACCTCCGTTGACATCGACCCGGAGTGGGTCGCGGACATCCCCCCGAATGGTACGTGGACCCTGGCAGTTCGCGACTACACGCCGGGCGTCATCGGCGAGAGTCTAGGCTGGAACCTGCACGTCGCAACGCCATAGCGGTCAGGGCGCGCAGCGGAGTTCGAAGTCGTCGATGTAGTAATCGTCGATGTTGTTGCCGCTGCCATCGCTGTACAGCCGCACCTGGAAGTTCTCTGCCTGGGCGAGGGGATCGGTGATGATCCCTTCGCGGTAGGAGAACGCCGCGTCCGTGACCCCGCTGCCGTACCAGACATCCCAGGCGACCCAGACCGATCCGTTCCAGTAGTCAACCCTCAAGAAGTCCGCCCAGTCCGGCGTGTCCGGGCCGCGTTTGCCCATGTACGACCACTCGATCCCGTTGAAGCAATACCGGGTGTCCAGCGGCACCGTGTAAGCCTCGCCGATGCCACCGCTTAGATTCAGTGACCAGTTGCCGCTCCCGACGTATTCGCTGGAGTAGCTGAAGTTGCCGATCATGGCGTCCCAGAGCCCGTAGTCGACGTCGCCCGTCTCGAAGTCGTCGGACCAGGTGATGCCGACGCCGTCGACGCCGTCGCAGTTGGTGTCGACGCCGTCTCCGTAGAGGTCGGCGATCCCGGGGTTCAGTCCCGGATCGCTTTCGTCGCAGTCATCCCCCAGATCGCAACCGACACCGTAGCCATCTCCATCCGGGTCGCTGCACAATCCACAGTCGGACCAGTGGTCGCCATCGTGGTCGTCGCAATCGAAGGCCAGGTCGACCCCATCTCCGTCCTGGTCCCAGGCGCAGGTGATCTGCAGATCGTCGATGTAGAAGTTGTCGTAGTCCCAAGCGCTCTCTGACGTGACGAAACGGAGCTGGAAGCTGGAGGATCGCGCCATGGGGTCGTAGATGGTGCCCTCTCGGTAGGAGAAGTCTGCGTCCTCGACGCCGTCACCCTCCCAGGCGTCGTGCACGATCCAGGCGCTGCCGTTCCAGTACTCGACGTTCAGGAACTCTCCAGCCTCGGGTCGGTCGGGTCCCCGCTTGCCCATGAACGACCAACGAATGCCCTGGGCGCAGGGACCCGAGGCCATGGGCACGGTCCGGGCGTCGCCGATGCCGCCGGCCAGTGTCAGGGACCAGGTGCCGGTAGCTTTGTGGTGGAAGTCGTAGGCGTAGTTGCCGGTGATGCTCGACCAGACCTCAGTGTCAATGTCGCCGGTCTCGAAGTCGTCGGTCAGCAATACGCCGAGCCCGTCGATTCCGTCGCAGTTCTGGTCGACCTGGTCTCCGATGGGGTCGAATGCGCCTGGCGAGGTGGTCCCATCTGCGTCGTCGCAGTCGGGACCGAGGTCGCAGTCGACTCCATAGTCATCTCCGTCGGCGTCCAGGCACCGACCACAGTCGTCCCAGTGGGCGCCGTCGCTGGGTGAGCAGTCCCGAGTGTCGGCAGTGCCGTCTCCGTCGGAGTCCAGCGGGCAGAGGATGGCGAAGTCGTCGACGTAGAACTCGTCGTATCCGCGGGTGCCGCCGACCCGTTCCAGGAGGAACTGGGCGTCGCTGCGTAGCACGTCGGGGTCGTCAATCGCTCCGGCACGGGTGCTGAAGTCGGCGTCGATCGCGCCCCCTTCCCAGGCGTCGACGACAATCCAGTCCTGTCCGTCGTACCAGGAGACCTCCAGGTATTCGCCGGAGTCGGGCTGGTCGGGCCCGCGCTTGCCCCGATACTGCCACTCGATGTGCGGGCAGCCTCGGGTGTCGATGGGCAGGGTCCACACCGACGTGTCGGTGCCTAGCTGCAGGGAGTACACCCCGCTGTCGACATAGTCCGTGTCCATGCGGGCAAATCCAAGGAAGTCCCACACCTCGGGATCGAGGCTTCCGGACTCGAAGTCGTCGAAGATCAGCGCTGTTCCGTCCACCAGGTCGCAGTCGGTGTCGAAGCCGTCGCCGATGGCGTCGTCGGCCCCGGGGTGCACCGTGTCGTCGGTATCGTCGCAGTCGTCACCGAGGTCACAGTCCACTCCGTAGTCGTCTCTGTCGGCGTCCACGCACAAACCGCAGTCCAACCAGTGGGCGCTGTCGCCATCGTCGCAGTCCTCGAAGTCCGGAGACGCGTCTCCGTCCAGGTCGACCCCGCAGGTGAGGAGCAGGTCGTCGATGTAGAAGCTCCCGGCTCCCATGGGGAAATCCAGGCGGAGCTGGAGGTCGGAGCGCATCGCCGCCGGGTCGACGATCGTGCCCCTGAGGACTGCGAAGTCCCCGTCTGTGGATCCATCGCCTGTCCAGGTGTCGGCCACAGCCCAGGATGCTCCGTCCCAGTACTGCACCGACAGGTCGCTGCCGATTTCCGGCGCCAGCGGCCCCCGTTTGACGAGGAAGCTCCACCACAGTTCGCTACAAAAGAAGCTGTCGAACGGCACAGTGCGCAGATCCGCTCCCGCGTCGAGGCGGACCGAGTGCGCACCGGCTCCCACTTCGCCGGTCTCGATATGGGCGCCCCCGACGCTCTCCCACACCACATCGGACCAGCGCGTGCCCTCGAAGTCGTCGAAGAGCGCGGCCCGGTCCAAGCCGTCGCAGTTCTCGTCCAGTCCGTTCCCGACGAGCTCCATCGCGGCGGGATTCACGCTCGCGTCTCCGTCGTCGCAGTCGGAGCCCAGGTCGCAGCCGAGGCCGTAGCCATCCCAGTCGAAGTCGACGCAGCCGCCGCAATCCGACCAGTGCTCTGGACTGAAGTCGTCGCAGTCGGCGGAGTCGAGGATGCCGTCCGCGTCGTTGTCGCCGTCGCAGTACAGGACGAAGTCGTCGACGTAGAACACGCGGTAGTCGACGTTGCCGGGTGTGCGAATCAGCCGGGCCTTGAACTGGCTCGACAGCGCCGCCGGGTCGGAGAACGTGCCCGAACGAAGGGAAAACGCCGGATCTCCGTCGCCACCCAGCCAGGTGTCGACGGTGTTCCACTGCCCGCCGTCCCAGTACTCGAGCATCACGTCGTCGCCGATCTGCGGGGTGCTGGGGCCTCGCTGCCCCAGGTATTCCCAGGCCAGTCCGAGGCAGGCAGAGGTGTCGAAGGTCACCGTCTCCGCCGTGCCGTTTCCGCCGAGACGGAGCGCGTAGTCACCGTTGGCGACCTCGTCGGTCTGTAATGCGGCACCGTGCTCCAGGGCGCTCCACACAGTCGTCCGGCCGTAGCCGAGTTCGAAGTCGTCCGCGAGCACCCGGTTGTCGTGGCCGTCGCAGTCGCTGTCGACCCCGTCCCCGTCCATCTCTCCGTGATCGGGGTACGTGTTGGCGTCGGCGTCGTCGCAGTCCAACCCCAGATCGCAGTCGCTGCCGTAGCCGTCTCCATCGGCGTCCACGCACAATCCGCAGTCGGTCCAGTGGGCGGCCTGGCTGTCGTCGCAGTCCAGGAGCTCGGGCTGGCCGTCGCCATCGGCGTCGATGCCGGGGCAGCCCACGAAGAAGTCGTCGACGTGGAACCGGTCGCTGTTGTGGTTGCCACCGACGCGCTCGAGGCGGAGCTTGAAGTCGGACCGATAGGCGGTCGGGTCGGCGATCACACCATTCCGCCAGGTGAAGGCGTAGTCCTGGTCGCCGCCTTCCTGGGCGTCCACGGTCACCCACTGGTTGCCGTCGAAGAACTGCACGTTCAGGAAGTCGCCGAGTCCGGGCCACCACGGGCCGCGCTTGCTCTGGAACCACCACCAGATCTCGGTGCACTGGGAGGTGTCGAGGGCGTGGGTCTCTGCGGTTCCGCCACCACCGCCGAGGGACATGGAGTGCACGTTGCTGTAGAACTCGTCGGTGTTCACCCAGATGTTGCCCTGGACATCGCTCCAGGTCTCGGTGTCGGCGTCCCCGAGTTCGAAGTCGTCCCACAGCCCGATCTCGTCCACCCCGTCACAGTTCTGGTCAACGCCGTCGGCGAGGATTTCTGGAGCTCCAGGCCAGGCGAGGGGGTCGGTGTCGTCGCAGTCGCTGTTGTCCGCGGTTGCGCCGTCACCGAGGGTACAGGCGTGCACCATGGCCGGTGCAGAGGCGTCTCCCCAGCCATCGAGGTCGAGATCCGGCCAGGCCGGAATGGCGTCGATGGCGTCGACGGCGTCGGCGTTGCCGGTCAGACCGTCACAGTCGCGGTCGACCTCGAGCTCGTTGCAGTCCTCTCTTGCGCTCGGATGGGTGGCGAGGTCGGTGTCGTCGCAGTCCGTCTCGTTGTCGACGAACCCATCCGGAGCCTCGCAGTCGCTGACCACGACTTCTGGATCCCCGTGACCGTCTCCATCGGAGTCGGCATAGAAGGGGCGCTCTGGCTCTCCATCGCACGGGCCGATCGGGATGTTGTCGTCGGTGTCGGTCGGGTCCTCGTCAGGGAGGTTTTCGTTGGGGCCCTCCTCGGTCGGATCGTCGCCGTCCACGGGAGGAGTATCAGGGGCGCAGCCAATGAGAACGAGTACCAGCAAACCTCGAATCATGACCGCGCCCCCTCACATTGAAAACGTAGTCAGGACGCGGGGTGGGCCCGGTTTCAGGGCGGTTTCATGAGATCACTTCACCGCGAGCCGTACCACCCCATCCCAGTCGTCGGGCAGTCCCTGCTCCACGACTTGTGGCGCTGATTCGTAGGAGTTGTAGTCAAATGGGCCTGGGGGCTGTCTCCCTCCCTGAATGCCCGAGGAATCACCGTCCATGTCTGTCACGAGGACGCTACTGGCCCTTTGCTTCGCCGTCTGTGCTGCCTGTGGCCCGGTAGATGCGGATCCGTCCGAGCCCGATGCCATCGTCTGTCCGAGTGCGGAGATGACGGGACCCGAGGGAGATGTGAACGGATTGATGCCGCTGCAGTTCTCCCGAAGCGGCGAAGAAGCCCTGGCCGACTTCGAGCTCGAGCTGACTCTCGGAGGCGACCCGGTGGCCGTCACCGAGACCTCGAGCGGCGTCTACGAGCCCGACTATCCGCTGACGCCGAACAGCGAGTACGCGTGGCGGTACGGCAACGAGGACTGCGAGGACGGCGCTGGCAGCTTCAGCACCTCGAGCCTGGGCGGCGTGGTCATCGCCCAGAACGCGCTCGTGGGTCAGACCTTCGGCATTCCGGTGGATCCGACGAGCTTTCCCTTCATGCTCTTCGTCGACGAAAACCCGTCGCTTCGACTGCGGGTCGACGCCATCAACGGCCCCGAGGCGTGGGTGACCGTTGCCCGCAGCACGCCGCCGACGACGGACGACGAAGACGAATCTGGACAGGATGCCTGCGAGACCACCACACAGCACCTCGGGATCTGGGACAACCCCTACCTCATCCTCGGCGGCGAGAGCCTGATGTTCCCGATCGGCGTGGTCGATGTCGGCGGTGCGCGGGCGGGAGTCGACGGGGGCGCGGAGGTGGAGCTCCGAGATTGGAAGATGGAGCTCCTGTTTCATCCGCAAGGAGACGCGGTATACACCCGCCATGTGGACGCCCTGGTAGACACCCGAGATCTGGGGGAGTTCGAATACGCGACGCTGGGGACCGGGTTGGAAGGTGACGGGAGCGTCGGGAACTTCTGCATCAACTTCGCGATGGCTTTCGGTGGTGTGTCGTGCGAGCGCTGCCCAGATGGTCTGGAGACGTGCCTGTCCGCCCAGGCCTCGGGTTGGGAGCCGGGAATCGTGGAGGTCGACCTGGTGGACATCGCGGACGACGAGCGGGAGAACCACCTCTGTGAGGCGAGCTGCGACAACGCTCTCGACGACGATGGCGATGGCGATCTGGACACCGACGTCGAGTGCGATCCCGGAGAGTGGCCCATCTGAACGCAACCGCCGGAACTTTGTCGCTCAACGTAAGTCCAACCTCACGGCACCGTTGGACTGGCAACCCGGAGACAAAGATGTTCCGCACCCTGATTCTCGCCCTCGCCCTCTCCACCGCCGCCCACGCCAGCGTCGCCATGGAGCTCGTCGACGAGGAAACCGAGCAAGTCGCTGGCCCCACCGACCACACCGACGCCTGGCGCAGCTACCTCACCGACAGGCGCAACCAGCAGATCGCCCGCCTCGAGGCCTACGCCGATGCCGGCGTCTTTCCCCTCAACAACGACTCTCCGGGGCTTGTGAACATCTTCATGGACGAGGAGGGTCGCCGCTGCGCGATGGCCAACCTCATCTGGCAGGACGGAAACCGTGGCTTGGTCAAACGAACGGCCCGAACGAACAACGCGCTGCTCCTTGGCGAAGTCGAGGACGGCCCGCTCATGGACTGGATCCTGACCAGTGGCCTCACCCAGGACGAGGTGGCGTTCGTGCAGGAGCCCGACTTCTTCATTCGCGACGATTTCCAGGTCAAGGAGGACCGCCAGCTGTTGGTCGCCGCCGAACAGACTCGACTCCGGGCGCACTTTGCGGCCGCAGCTCAGCAGCTGAAGGCCTATGGGCCCATGAGCATCGAGGAGGCCATCGACGCCCTCGGCGACCGCGTTCAGGAGCGTCCCGCGACCGAGCGACGGAGCTGAGCCACTGACGGGCGGATGAGACCGTTCGGCACTCGCTCCGACCGTTGGACGCTTCTCGGGAGCTTCACGGTCCGGAGTCGGTGACTCTGGTTCATCACCGCTCTGGAGCTCCAATGACCGCGAACGCGATGAAGGCTGTTGTCCAAGAAACCTACGGTGCCCCACGGGACGTGCTTCAGCTCCAGGAGATGGACCGCCCGCGGGTCAGCAAGGGCTACGTCCTGATTCGCGTCAAGGCCACCTCCGTGAATACGCCGGACTGGATCACGGTGACTGGCGCCCCCTGGATCATCCGCCCCGTCTTTGGACTCCGACGGCCGAAGAGTCGCGTGCGAGGCACCGATCTCGCCGGGGTCGTCGAGGCCGTCGGAGCTGGGGTGACGGACTTCGAACTCGGCGACGAGGTCTTCGGTTCGACCTGGGACAACGACCGGCCCGAGGTCGCCGGTGCCTTCGCCGAATACGCCGTGGCCGCGGCCTCCTGCCTGGTGAAGAAGCCGCCGGGAATCTCCTTCGAGGAGGCGGCCGGCTCGGTCATGTCGGGTCTGACGGCGCAGATCGCGCTGCGGGATGTGGCCAAGGTCGGCCCTGGAACCCGAGTGCTCATCAACGGCGCATCGGGAGGCATCGGCACCCTGGCCATTCAGATGGCCAAGTCACTGGGCGCCGAAGTCACCGGAGTCTGCAGCACCAAGAACCTCGAGTTGGTGAGGTCTCTCGGGGCGGATCACGTCATCGACTACACCCGTGAGGACTTCACACGGGGTGATGAGCGGTATGACGTCATCCTCGACAACGTCATGAACCACTGGCCCTCTGCCACCGCGCGTGCCCTCGCTCCCGGCGGCGTGCTGCTCCCCAACAGTGTCGGAAACACCGGCGGCCTGTTTGCGGGTCTGCTGCGGATGGCGGCCGCGGCATTCCTGGGCAAGGTCTCCGTCGTGGTGCGCTTCATTGATTGTGTGGTGAACCGCGAGACCCTGAGCCGGCTATCGGCGTCGCTCGATTCCGGCGAGGTGAAGGTGGTCATCGACAAGGTCTACCCGCTCGCGGAGGCCGGGGATGCCGTGGCTCACATGCTGGGTCATCGCGCCCGAGGAAAGGTCGTCATCGCTGTTTGAGGAGGATGTCCTCCCGCACGGCTTCCAGCGAGTACGCCAGATCCTCGTCGCCAAGTTCTCTCGCCCGGGTGAGCGCCTCCTCCAGCTCGGCCAGGATCTGCTCTCCGTGTTCGACGAGACAGTCCGCCGCGATCCCCGCTCCCGGCCAGTTGGAGTCCGCCAACCACTGGAACAGGGCGGCGAGGATGCCCGGATCCGCATACCAGTGAGTGAAGATCCGAGCGATGGCCCTCCACTTTGCCTTCTGGGAGCCATCGATCTGGATGGCGTGCAGCACGGCCTTGTTTTCGTCGTCGGGGTGGGCGAGGAACCACGCGATGGCCTCTTCCTCTCGGTCGGGATCGGCGAGGTGCTTCGCCCACTTTGGTGCGTCGGCCTGGGTCAACTCAACGCTTCCGGCGCGAGCAGGACGACCAGCATCCAGGCGACAAACGGCACTCCGAGGGTCTCCAGGGTCTCCAGATCCTGGTCTGCACGGACAAGCGCGGGGTAGCGACCGTCTTCGGCGACCCTGAAGAAGGGCGGCAGAGGCCGATCGAGGCTCTCCGGAAGCGGTGGCTGGCTGGGGGCTGCCAACGCCGTCGCTACAAACCAGAGCATCATCTTCTTCGCAACCGCCGCGTAAACAGCTCCACCTTATCGCGAATCGGAACGCATCTCTCCCGGGTGCGGAAGTCCTGCCGCACCGGCCCCGAAAACGAAGAATATCTGGTGTTCTAACGTCCTGGGGGATCTGGCTTGACGTTTGCATGACACATCGTCGTCGGCGGGATGCACCGCTGGGAGGCAACATGCGTGGAATGGTGGCAATGGCGTTCTTGGTGGGCTGTGGACAGCCGGTGTACCCGGTCGCCTGTGGTGAGGGCACGACCCTGGTGGAGGGCCAGTGCGTGCCTCTCGAGGATGCGCTCGGCAGTGGCGATGATCTGGGTACGACAAATCCCGGTCCCGGCGGCACCGACCCCGGTGACACCGACCCCGGTGACGAAGACCCGGGCACAGATCCGACCGACGAGGGCACTGAAGACCCGACCCAGGGCGGCATGGGTCCATTCGTGCCCCATACGAGCAACGTGCTCGTGAGCTCGGTGTCGCTGTACTGTAATATGCCGGGAGATTGGGTCTTTTCCTCCGATCTCGACCTCACCTCCACCAAGGCCCTGGTCAACATCTGGAACACCGGCGCCGGCAACAATCTGAGCGAAGAGCACCTCATGGTGGTCACCGACACCGATCCCAATGGTGCGTGGGAGGCCATCGAGGGGGTCTACAACGAAGATGCGGTCTATTTGCCCGATATCGCCAGCTCTTTTGGCTGCGAAGCCATGGACGACCTGACCTACTCCATCCGTGTCTACGACGCTGCGGGAGACATCTCCGACTGCGCGTTGTGGGGTCACGACCCATCGGCGATCGTCGGCGGCCTGGCCAACTACGCCGAGGTCAGCGAGTCGGGCGAGCTGCTCGACTGTGACTTGTGGAACTAGCCAGCATCGAGCTTCGGTCAATAGGACCTCGGTTACGTTGTCGCCATGAGACGACGGAGCTTTGTGATCGGCGCCGCGAGTGTGGGCCCCGTTCTGGCCTGTGGTGGCGTCGGCGACCTGCGCGACCTGGAAGATCGGGCCAAGCGCCCCGACGGCCGTGGGTTCACCAACCTCGAAGGCGGGTTCGAGGGCTACAACCGCCTCAGCGTGGTCTACGTTCCGAAGGGAGCTGAGGGCGGAAAGGTGCCCCTGATGCTGGGCATGCACGGGGGCAATGGGGTGCCGGAAAACATGTACGCCAAACACGATCTCCGCGAGCTGTGCGACGAGCAAGGCTGGATCGGTCTGTTCCCCTACATGAACCTGCCCGACGACGCCGAGGATCGGCACGGAGACTTCAACTACGTCGATCACATCCTGCGCAAGGTCGCACGGGAATGGAAGGCCGACAAGAGCCGGATCTACGCCGTTGGTTTCAGTGGTGGCGGCAAGAAGGCCTATATGCTCGCCGCCCAGAGCTCGGACCTGGTGTCGGCCATCGCCGTCAGCAGTTGTCGGATTGGCTTCCGGGGCTTCGAGGAGATGTGGTCACCGAAGCTCAACAAGGCAAAAACCGTCTCCATCCTACACATACACGGTAAGAAGGACTCCCGGATCCCCCTCGAAGGCGGCATGGATGCGGAGCGCGGCGAGGTCGGAGTAGGCATGCGGGAGGGGCTGGAGCTATGGGCGGACAATAACGGCAACAAGCTGCACAAAGGGGCTAGCAAACCCGCGAAGTGCCCCGACCGGGTCAAGGCCTACCACTGGAGCGGCAAGCGCAAGGTCATGGGGCTCACCGACCCGAAGCTCAAGCACGGCTGGCCGAGCTGGGGCAACGACGTCATCGCCGACTTCCTGAAGGGTGCACCGAGCCGATAGGTGACGCCGATCGTGGACGCCTGTCCTCGATCCGGACGGCAGAGCGCGGATGTTTGGCAGGTTTGAACGTGGGATGTCCCTGGCCTGGTGCTTGCAGTCATGTAGGGCATGGAGGCCAACATGACCCGCTCCCCACGCGCCAACTCCTTCCTCGGCAAAGCCGTGATGAAGGCCATTCTCAGCGAGCGGTTCGCCGTCTACGCCTACGAGTGCATCGCCGCCATCTCCACCGATGACAAGCACGTCGCCCGCGCCCTCGACGACGCCAAGGAGGAGGCTCGCCACGCCCGCGCCTTGGAAAAGGCAGCCCGGCACGACCGCATCCCCCTCTTCGACTCGGACGTACCTGATGCGCAGATGAGCGAGCTTCGCGCAGCGTTCACCAGGCTCTTCGACGCCGGTGACCGGATCGCCTGCATCTACGCCCAGGACATCCTGCTCGAGCAGGTCGCCATCCACCTCTACGAGGCCCTGTTGGTCGGTGCCCGCAACGGCTCCGCCCCTGTGTTGGCCTCCCTGGTCGAGCAAATCCTCGTGGACGAGCGGTCCCACGTGGCGAGTGCGGTCGAAGAGATCCGTTCCGAGGTCGGGTTCGTCGAGCGCAGCCGCGGACTGGCGGTGGCGACGGCGACGCTGATGCCCGTTATCGCCAAATATGGAGCCAAGAAGCCCGGAGCCCCGTGCGCGAGCGTCTGCTCCACCTGTCGAGGTCGCTGCTGCAAGCTCGATGCGAAGGCCGTCGACCTGCCGCTGAAGGGAGGCACGCTGCGCCTGGTCCGGGCCGTCAAATCCACGCTCTCGCAGATCGAGGCGGCGTGATGCGACACCTTGTTCTCCTCGCACTGGCCGCCTGTGGCGAAGCCCCGACCGTCGACGCCGCGTGCTTCGACCTCGACCCGACCGTGAGGATTGGCGCCGGATCCCGGGACTTCGAACGGCTCGCCGATCGGGCACCGCTCGAGGTCCACCTCGGTCCACAGGGCGGCTACCACGTTGTGTACGCCCTCCGTCCTTCGGGAGTGAACCCCGAGGTCGATGCCACCGTCGAGGTCGTCGACCGCGAGACCGGGCGCGTGCTGACCTCGACTACAGAGTGGATCGCGTTGGATGCCGGACCCGATTCGTGCACGCTGGAACAGGCCGGTCTCCTCGCTGTGCTCGACATCGACTCGGCAAAAGAGGTAGCCGGGCACGTCGTCGACCTTCACATCACGCTTACCGACGAAGACCGCGTGGCCGAAAATGCTGTGGCCGTCCGCCTCAAGGTGGCGAAGTGATTGCGCTCCTCGCCATCGCCGCAGCGTTCGGCGGAGAAGTCCCCTCTGAAGCGGGCGATCTGGCGCTCACTGCCCAGGCCGGATTCCGACACGTAGCCACCGCCGGAGTCGACTGGTCCCCGGCGAACTCCGTCGGTCTGCGGGCGTGGACCGGTGCCCGCTTTGACCGGCCGGCCTGGACCCCGACCGCTGGCTTCGACGCCCGTGTGGGTGCCTTGTTCGGCCGGACCGGGTTGG
>Ga0315336_1002231_pt1 | contig 30975 bp, 31 predicted proteins | sample ASW5metaG_FD_204512 | JGI IMG/M metagenome (GOLD analysis project Ga0315336, IMG submission 204512) | Ammonia-oxidizing marine archaeal communities from Monterey Bay, California, United States - ASW #5 | ecosystem: Environmental > Aquatic > Marine > Intertidal zone | place: USA: California...
GAACATCAACCCTCGGGCACTTGTAACTTCTCAAGATTAGACAATGCTGAATTAATAGTAAATGGAGGCAAATTGGGTAGGTCCGGATTAGCAACTGATGCTAATACAAATCACGATTGGGGGAAAAAAGGTACAAACAATACTAATTACGTAATTAACGGAGACCTAATTAATATATACGCTATTAATTACAATGTATTGCGCATCATGAGCGGAATGGGAGGATTAGCATATTCTAATTAAATCAATTTATTGTTATTATATGTTTATAAATTTTTAATACTATGTATATATATATTAAATGGGAGGGGGTCTAATGCAATTGGTTGCTTACGGCGCCCAAGATATTTATCTTACTGGTAATCCGCAGATTACCTTCTTTAAGGACGTCTATCGTCGTCATACTAATTTTGCTATGGAGTACATCCAGCAAACAATAAACGGCACGGTTACGGGCGGTTCGCGCGTCACCGCTACTTTAGCTCGCTCGGGTGATTTAGTATACGATTGCTATTTGGAGGTACAGGATTCTATATCCAGCGCCAGTGATAATATATTTCTGGAAGTGGGGAGCAGAGTGTCCACGTCAACGACTACGAACACTCCAATCGTCGCCTCTAATATCAAAGTTGCTAAAGGTTATCTATCTAATTTAGGAGTTCATAACGTAGGACCAATGAACGTCGGGACTTCATTCATCGACGAAGTCACGGTTGAGATAGGGGGACAGCAAATAGATAAACAGTACGGTCACTCAATGGAGGTATGGAATCAACTGACCATGAAAAACACAAGTAAATTTATAGAGCCCTATTATATTAATAATTTTAAATCGGATTCAAAAAATTTATTATCAAATTCATCAAAGATTAAAAATAAACAGAAGATGATGCAGTCGGGGGGAATATATTTAGGGACTACCGGAAATGAAATATTTCAACCGCCTAACTCATCGCATATTGAAACTTCAAATATAAGAGTTCCGCTTAATTTTTGGTTCAATAAACATCCAGGTCTGGCGTTGCCGCTTATAGCGCTCCAGTATCACGAGGTTGAGATTGTATTAAAAATACACGATTTTAGCGATACGGCAACTCATTCGGACACTTCCGAAAGACGCGGGGGGTGGAATAGCCAGTACTATTTTTTTAAGGATTCAAATACTAAACTTAAGCTATGGTGTAACTATATATTTCTGGATACCGACGAGAGGCGCATGTTCGCCCAGACGCCCCACGAATATCTTATTGAACAGTGGCAATATCAACAGAATAAAGCAGCCTCTAAATTTAAATTGAATTTCAACCATCCGGTAAAGGAATTGATTTGGTGCGGAGCGCCGGATTCTATGAATCCATCTACGCCGACGGGTTTATTGGATATATCTCAAACGGGAGAAGAATTATATGGTTTGAAATTAAATGGCGTGGATCGTTTTGTGCCCAAATCGCTTGATTTTTTTACCACGTATATGATTGAGCAGTATCATGGTGGTCAAGGTGGTAAAATTGGATTAAAAGGCGAGTTATATATGGAATATTTAGATGAACATTGCTTTACAGTTATTGAGTCAAATGGTAAAAGTACAACCTATACGGATATACAAAAAAATGGTAACAGTGGTAGACGTTATATAAAAGATAGTGATCAAGTTCACGTTGGAGGATTAATATCAAATAACGCACCCTCAATCGCAGTTTTTTCATTTGCTCTAAAACCAGAAGAACACCAGCCCTCGGGCACGTGTAACTTTTCAAGAATTGATAACGCCGAAATTTACGTCAGTGACGGTAATATGGGTAGAACCGCAATAGCTAGCACAGCTTCTCCATATGCTTATGGGCAATACGGAACGAACGACTGTAATTGGGTGGTCAATGGCGACAATATCAACATATACGCCATCAACTACAACGTGTTGCGCATCATGAGCGGTATGGGTGGATTAGCATATTCTAATTAAATAATATGGCGCTGTTAAATTAGTATTTTTTTTTAAAAATATATATATATATATATATAATGGGAGGAGGTTTAATGCAATTAGTTGCCTACGGCGCCCAAGACATATATCTTACGGGTAATCCTCAGATTACCTTCTTTAAGGTGGTTTATCGCCGCCACACGAACTTCGCGATGGAGTACATTCAGCAGACAATCAACGGCACCGTAACGGGCGGCTCGCGCGTCACCGCTACTTTAGCTCGCTCGGGCGATTTAGTGTACGATTGCTATTTGGAGGTGGAGGACTCTAAATCAAGCGCGAGTAATTATCCCTATATAGAAGTTGGTAGTAGGATCTCCACATCAGCTTCAGCAAACACACCAGTCGTCACTTCAAACTTAAGAGCTGGTGCTTCTTATTTATCTAATTTAGGTGTTCACAACGTTGGACCGATGAATTTCGGCACGGCGTTTATCGACGAGGTGTCCGTTGAGATCGGCGGTCAGCAGATAGATAAGCAGTACGGTCACTCGTTGGAGGTCTGGAATCAGCTCACGATGAAAAACACCAGCGATTTCAACGAACCGTATTATATTAAATCAAAAAGACCTCACTCATCTAATATCAATAGGGAGCAGAAAATGATGCAGTCGGGCGGCATATACATAGGGACTACCGGAAGTGGATTATTTCAACCACCTATGACTAGCCGTATAGAAACCTCAAATATTCGCGTTCCGCTGAATTTCTGGTTCAACAAGAACGTCGGGTTGGCGTTGCCGCTCATCGCACTACAGTACCACGAGGTGGAAGTAGTACTCAAAATACACGATTTTAGTCATCCTGAGTCTAAATCTAATGTTGGTGAAAATAGAGGCGGATGGGGTACCGTGTATCCGTTCGGTAGTGAGGCAGCTACTAAACTTAAGTTATGGTGTAATTATATATACTTAGATACCGACGAGCGTCGTCGGTTCGCGCAGGTGTCGCACGAGTACCTAATAGAACAGTGGCAGTGGCAGCAGAATAAGGCCGGTAAACGATTCAAACTAAACTTCAATCATCCGGTCAAGGAACTGATTTGGAGCGGCGCGCCCGATCCAAAGAACCCTTCGACGCCAACCGGCCTCTTAAATATTACTCAGACCGGAAGCGAGCTATACGGCTTAAGATTAAATGGCATGGAGCGATTTGCGCCGCAATCGCTGGATTTCTTCACCGAATACCAGGTGAAACAGCACCACAGTGGTCAGGGCGGTAAGCTCGGATTGAGAGGCGAATTATATCTCAATTATCATGACGATCATACCACCACCATAGAAGTATTAAACAGTAAAAAAAAATGGACAATATTCATGGAGGGTTTATTATTAGGATTTAACACTCACCTCACCTCTCAAGTTCACGGCGGTCAATTATTAGCAAACATCGCTCCCTCCATCGCCGTGTATTCCTTCGCATTGCGTCCCGAGGAGCACCAACCCTCGGGTACGTGTAACTTTTCAAGAATCGACAACGCCGAATTATTCGTGAGCGATGGTATATTGGGTAGAAAAGAAGACGCAGGATCCTCAATTCACCCTTGGGGGATCAAAGGAACAAACAACGAGAATTGGATCGTCAATGGCGACAATATCAACATATACGCCATCAACTACAACGTGCTGCGCATCATGAGCGGTATGGGTGGATTAGCATATTCTAATTAAATAATCACGTAATTAAATAATCACATAATTAAATTACTGTAGTATCTAATAACTTTAAAATTGATTTAAATAAAAAAATCAACTTTAAACTTATTATACAATTAAATTAATCGCTATGAACCTATGTATGACCACGCTATACAATTTGATAAACACGAATGTGCCTAAATTACAACGAATGTCCACTGATACGTTTCTTCACAATAAGCACCGCCTCAAACATATCCCGAAAGGACCCGAAACGTTTGAAGGGCGGTACAACTGCGGCGCGTCGTGCGCCGTAATTAAAAATAATTCGGATGTAGAATCAGATAATACACTGGCAGGATTTAGAAATGTCACGACGGTTAAATATGATAGTGTGGACCACGTGATACTGCGATATAAAGATATAATTATAGACCCCACCTATCGTCAGTTTCTTACGCCTGACTATGATAGCTTGCGCGAAGATGTTCTATATGACGTCAATCTCGGCATAGACCCCTACCATAACTGGTTATTTACCCAACCCCCGGTACTATGTAATACGCGCGTCAATATTCATAAGTTTATAACCGAGGCGCAAGACAGACACAACGAGCAATACGAACAAAAAAAATCTTTTGATTATGTTAAAGATTTGATAATGGGCAACGGAACTCCAATTAATCTAAATATTAATTCCTAAATATTCCTAAATATTACACAACTCGTCGACAACGATTTCTCTATATCTATCGTATCTATCCGTAAATTCCGAAACATTTTCTTCAAACCCGAACGTCTTTAATCTATTAGTAATAATTTCCATTCTTTCTGTTTTATTTTCCTCAATTTCTTTTAAAACTTCGTCGAGCATATCCATATTCATATTTTTTTTAGACCAATCGTTCTTATTAAATATAGTAGCACGCTTCCCAAACAAATCGCCTTCATCTATACTGATTAATCTATTAGTATACTCACCATCGCCGACCAATACGTTTCTCAATATATTATCACTACTTCTAAATAATCCATCAAATAGCCGTATCTTTAGTAATTCTTTAGCTATAACTTTATCGGTCAATAGTTGCTTACTCTTTCCGACGTCGCCTAGATTCTCTTTAAAAGCCATCATGCAGTATACGCAATTTCTACTAATTATTTTCCAATTTCCAACAAAACTTTTTATGGTATCATCTATTTTACCTAAGCCATAATTACTACGGATTCTAATCATATTTAAATCAATTAGTCCAAACATCCCTTTTAACCCATCCACGCACTCATAATCCCTACCCCAATTCATTGCTTTTTTAAACTCCTTTAACACGTACTGTTTATCACCATACTTTACGATAATGCAGCAAGTTTTCCCACCACACACGCCTTCTTCTAAGACTTTTATAACATCGAACTCACGCCAATCTATAAAGTTCAACTCTCGCTCTCGCTCTTCTATTATTAGCGGTTCCTTTTTAACAACAACCGTCTTCTCAACTTTATTAGTTTTTTTTAATAGTTTATGCATTGTGTCTATTTTCCCCTCCATTTTACTAATATACTTTGTCATTACCTCAATATTATTTTTCATAGTCTCTATATTATTTTTCATAGTCTCAATATTATTCGTCATTCCGTCTATTTCTTTCCTCATTTTTTTCTTTAGGTTATTAGATGGTTTAGTATTTACTATAGGGTTAGTATTCTTAGCCTTATCCTTATCCTTAGCCTTATCCTTATCCTTAGCCTTATCCTTAGCCTTAGCCTTAGCCTTACCATTACCCTTAGTCTTATCCTTATCCTTACCCACCCGTTCTTCTTCTTGATCTGTTTTTTTCTCAATATAAAATCCCTTGTATAATTCACCTCTGTCCAAATCTTCTAAATATTCATCTTTTACGAAAGCGCCTTCTTCCGCGAACTTTTTCAGACCATAATTCTTATTTACATGATAATCTTTCTTCACATAATCATCTATTTCAATAATTTCTCTTTTCTTAAAGTAATCTTCTAAATTCACTTCGCCCCATTTATTTGAAAACTCCTTATTCCAATCCAATTTTTCATAATTTATAACAAACATACCAATCCATACGGCAAAATACGCTCTTTCCTTCATCCCCTTTCTATAAAACATTTCCTTACAAAATTTACAAATTTTCATAAATTTATCATTGTCCTTAAATAAATCCTCAATTATCTCCCAATACAAATATATTCCATCATTTCTTCTATCTCTAACACCCATAGCGCCCTTCAAAACATACATTTTATTAAATACATCTATCAATCGCTCATCCTTAGTATCAATAAATTTCAGGAGCAATTCACCTAATTTTAATAATTCATCACTATCTCTAACTTTCTTATATTTCAATACTTTATTTAGTCCAATAGCTCCTAAGTCATATACCTCCTTATTATACTTCCACCAATTATTCATATAACTACAAATTCGCCCTCTTTTACACAAACTACTAACTTTTACAAATTCTAATATCAATTCAATCTTTCTATTCCAACGGGTACTGCACTCCACCTCCTCCACCAATCGTATCATTTCGACTATATTACTAACCTCACTTATAACAATCTCCTCAAATATCAAAATTTTAAGTCTATTTATTATATTAGTCATCAACCCCTTATTCTTCAAACCAAAGATCATCATTTCAATAATACACCATTCAAACTTAGCGAACACCCCTCGTCTATAATATTTACATACGCCACTCTTTAATACACTACTTTTCAGTCCTTCGTAACTTCTATTATTAAACATTCCATATTTCATAGCATCCAGTTTTTGGGTATCTAACATACCGCCGTCAATATTATTTACCACATCGTTCACCAGGTCATTCACAAATACTTCAATTGAATTCATTTATATTGACACAGATTGATAGTATCAATTTTATAGTATAAATAATATAGTATAAATAATTATAAATTTTTTAAATCATATAAAAAAATGATTACAATAATAGATATATATAAATGAATTTAAATAAAATATCATTTTGCGATACTTTTTCATTTAATGTAAATTCTAATATTTATAAAAAAGAAATATTAGAATCTATTAATTATGGTGCGTTATGTGATAAAATAACAAATAACAAATATTCAAATCGTATGACCAATATACTGATGAGAAATAAACATTTAGCAAGTATTAAGACTATCGGTAATCAATATTTATTATATATCACTACCGACTATATGGATAATAAAGTTTGTTTATTTATTGATACTAAAATTTCAGACAAGCACAATTATCCACGAATGACATATTGTAAATTTAGATTTAGGGATGAGGTATATAAAAATACCTTAATATTCGGAGAAATGATAAAAACAAATAACGACGAATGGTATTTTTTAATGAATGATATATATATCCACCGTGGCAGAACAATTGCAAAGGAAACTTTCTTTATGAGGCTGGGTCTTATTTATGAATTATTAGAGAAATCATACAAGTATGACGAAAATATGGATGTATGTAAATTACGCGTAAAACCTTATTATATATTAAGCGATATTAATAAATGCTTTGGGCGAATCGATTTTAATTATGGCGGCATAATATTTAAGGATATATACGGTGCGAATAATATTGAATATAGCTTTAATCGTAAAGATAAAAATATACAGGTTAATAAATCTATCAAACCAGAAGACAATAGAACAAAAAAACATACCATCAATCAAGGTGTACATATAGATAAGTTATTTGTCAAGAATAACGCTAACGCTGTCAGGAATAACAATAACGCTGTCAAGAATAACGCTGTCAAGAATAACGCTGTCAAGAATAACGCTGTCAAGATACCCGTTAATAATGTTGTAAATATTGTATGCAATAATTACAAAACGTTTGTAATCAAGTCCTCTAATCAAAGTGGCATATACCACCTATATTGCGACAAGAACCGTGAGTATGTTTATCATAGCGTAGCGCGAATAAAAAATTTACAAATGTTGGATACCATTAAACAATTGCTTAAGGAAGGTCGTAACAAAGTGAGATGTGAATACCATACGGATTTCAAAAAATGGGTTCCCCTGGAAGCCAGCGAGGAGTCAGTTGTAAAATATGATTTTGAGTAATCTTCTAATATTATTCATAATCCATTAATAGAAATTTAATACGACTTTTAATTTTTTTATTACTTGTTATTGTTTTAATCTCGTTTTTATATTTTGAATTATTCTTAAGAGTATTGAAAATTTTTATCAATACCTCGCAGTATAGTTCCTTTTTATTATTGTCGTCAGATAAATTCATTTCACTAAAACCTTTTGTAATTAATTTAGTAATATCATTTTTAATTTCTTTAATACTTTTTGATATTATACACATAATATAAACATTCTTAACCAAGGTCTCTTTATCATCATCGTCGTTCAATAATGATGAAATATATGTATCTACCGGTTGGGTATATGAATTACGAATCAATATTAATAGTTTAATATAATTAATTATATTTGCTTCGTTATTACAGTGAATATTTTTATGAAATTGTGTTAAAAATAATTTTATGGTATTGTCATTAAGTTGTGATATAATGCTATCGTAGGTTCGCTGAATATTATGTCTTTCTAATTTATTTAATGTTAAATTAATATTTTTACTTAATTCTGATTTTTCAGAATTATTAATTTCTTTCCAGTGCTTATAACTCAGAGCGTCATTATTTAAAAAATTTATTGGTAATTTGTCTTGTTTAAATTCACCTAAGTGTTTAACAAAATCATCATAAGTATATATAATTTTAGTAGCCATAACTTATTATAATATATATCAATAATTTTAAATAATTTATAAAAATGATTATATTAATATATATATATATAATGAAATTTTGTACAAAATGCGATAGTATGTATTTAATTAAAAAAAATGAAAATAAATTAAAATATTATTGTAATCGGTGTCAAAATAGTAGCGAAGAAGAAGTTGAGGATATATGTATAAATATAACCAATAAAACCGATTCATATTTAACCCAGGAGCATCGTAAAAATCCATATATACACAAGGATCCGTCGTTGCCCAGACTAACTAATATATCCTGCGTAAATAAATCGTGTATATCCAATAATTCAACCATAACCAGCAAAAATGCACTGATATTATATGGAGTTACATCTAAACTTAACGACGAATTAAGTGCATTGCTTATGGAACAATTAACCCCTATCCTAAATAAAGCTTTGGATGTAAGAGATACTGAAATAAATATCGTTAATATAAACTGTGGCGAAAAAAATATTTTAGTTAAATTTAATAAAGATATGAATAAAGCCACGATTGAGAAATTAAATAAAATTAGTTCTTTAGATATTAAATTAACAATTAATACCGAAACAATACCATGTACATTAAAAAAATATAATAACTCAAACGAAGTAATATTTATAAATTACGATAAGATCAATATGCATTACTTATATATTTGTAGCAATTGTGAAAATTCCTGGACTAATAATGTTTAGTATAACTATCTTTTCACAAATATGTATGAATCATTTTTTCTTACCAACTATTTATTTTATTAATAGCCGAGTAGCCATTTAAAATTGATATAATCTCTTAGATTTTCTTGACATTGATTTTGAGTTTATTGCGGGAGGTGTGTATGTGTTCAAGGTCATAATCATCCACGTCGTTATTAGTTTCATTGTAATTCTCAGTATGATGTTTCCAAAACATTGGATCACCTAATTGAAACGATGGGTGATCGTCGGCCTTATACCAAAAAACCATATCTTCTATTTTATTGCTTTTAGCATTATTATTAATAACTAAACATTCATAATTTTCGGTACATTGATCCATGATTTGACAAAATATATCGAAAGTGGGGAACATGCCGGCGTAACTATCATACAGACGTTTTCTATTAGAAATATACGATTCTCTCAGTATAAAGACGAAATCAATATTCGTTCTTAAATTTGGCGGTATTCCCAACGAATACTGCATAGTGATTATGAACATAGTTTTATAGTGACGCCCATTCATAAATAGACTTCTAACATTTTTATCCTTAGTCCAACTGCTGTCGTACAAGCAGTCATCCAAAATAATCAATGCTCTTGGGTCAATAGTGCTTACGCCATGCGACTGCTTCTCTTTCTGTTGCTCAGTTATAATTAACTTTTGTCTTTTTATATAATTAGAAATTAACTCTGGGCGATATTCGCCGTGTATAAACAAACTGGGGAACATTTTGCTATAAAACTGATTAGATCCTTCGGTTCCGGAAATTATTGTGCCGCACGGAATATCCTGATGATAGTATAATAAATCGCGAACTAAAAAACTTTTACCGGTTTCTCGTTTACCCACTAATACTACAACTTTGTCGTCTTTAATATTGTTCATATCGAATTTTTTTATAGCGATATTTTTACTCATATATTACTTAATATTCTTTTATTAATTATATAACGAAATTAAATATATAAATGCTCAATTGATGGATTTTCGTGCTTCTTTTTTAATATCATATTACAAATATCTTCAGTTATCACTATAGGTAATTTAAAATCTTTAATTTTAATATCAACTATGGTGTCCGAATCATCGCTCATATTAACATTATAAATATTAATTTTAGAACATATTTTTTCTAAATTTCTTTTCAATTCGCGAACACCTTCTTCTTTTTCTGTAAAGTTCTTGATGATGTATTCAATGGATTTATCACTGAATATTATATTATTTAATTTAATATTGAGATTTGTAAATATATCGGGGAGAAGATAATTGTGGGAAATATTTAATTTGTCTTTGTTGCAATATCCTTTTGTTCGTATAATGTTTAATCTATCCTTTAAAATAGGATTGATTTGGCCTTCGTCGTTAAACGAAAATATAAAAGTAACTTTTGATAAATCTATAGGTACCTCCGATAAATATCTATCGTAATAGGTAGTGTTTTGCGAAGAATCGGTAATATGGCATAGACAATGTGCAATTTCTTCTCCTTTGGGAGTATTGCTTATTTTATCTAACTCATCAAAATATATAATAGGGTCCATAGTATTAGCCATTTTTAGAATATTACAAATTTGGCCACAGGTGGACCCCTCGTACGTATAATCAAACCCTTGTAAAAATGAACTGTCCTGCGAGCCACCTAATGGCACAAAGCCAAAATATTTATTCATTGCCTGCGAAACACCGTTTTTAATTAGAGTAGTCTTACCATTGCCCGGGGGTCCCTGTAAAGCCAATATTTTACCTTTAATATTTGGATTCAAAAATGAATTACAAATATATTCTAAGATTTCATTTTTAGCATCAGCGTGACCATAGATAACTTTATCCATATTGGTTTTAGCTGATTTTAAACTCTGTTTAATATCTTTATTAGTAGGGTTACTTATCAACGGTGGAGTATATTTACCAAACGGGATTTCAAAAAACGTATTCAGCCATTTATTCAATTTATAATATTCTGTGTCCGCGTCGAGTTGATTTAACTGTTCTATTTTTTTTATTATTATATTTTTAACGTTTAATGGTAAATCTATTTGTAATAATTTAAATCTAAAAGGAGTATTAGTATCATCCAGTTTGAGTAATTCATTTTCGGTACTGAGAATTAATTCTTTTTTATCTAAATTTAATTGTTTATAGTAGTTTTTTTCATTCAAAGTATATTTTTTTATAATTTGTTTATCTTTAATAGTATCATTATTATTTAAAATATTGTCAAATGAATTTTTTAGCAATAAATTGTTATTTGATTCTTTATTTGATTCTTTATTTGATTCTTTATTACTAATAGGTTCTGAATTAGACATTACTGTAATAATATCACTGTTATTTAAAATATCAAATGAATTATTACTTCTTGTATTATATGGCATAAATTATATAATAATATAATATTTAAATTATTTAATAAAAAATGATTTATAAAAATAATTATTATATATATAATGAAAATTAACACTTCGAAAGTAATTGGATTACAATTTAGTATATTTTCACCGGAAGAAATTGAACGGCGTTCGGTAGCTGAAATCGTTACACAGGAAGGGTATGAAAGCGATATACCTAAAATAGGCGGTCTATTTGATCCGCGTATGGGTGTCTTAGAAAATGGGAAATTATGTCCGACTGATAAAATGGACAATAAAACATGCCCCGGATACTTTGGTCATATTAATTTAGCAGTTCCGGTGTTTTACTTACATTTGATAAATTGGATTATAAAATTCTTAAAATGCACTTGTTGGAAATGTTCTAAAATTTTAATTCAAGAGGAGAAAATTCCTTATTTGATGAGATATAAACGTATAGATAGATTTAATGAATTATATAAATTAACTGAGAAAGTACCCAATGGACAATGCCCATACTGTGATGCCTACCGACCTAAAAAAATTAATCGTGACCAAAAAGAGAATATATCTAAAATTAAAGCAGAGTGGGAAATAAACAAAGAGAAAGAAGTAATTTATTGGAGCGCCGAAGACGTTCTTAATATATTTAAGAAAATAACCGACGAAGATCTTGTGCTCATGGGTCTAAATCCAAAACTGTGTCGCCCAGATTGGTTGATATGTACTAAATTAAACGTACCTCCGCCGTATGTTCGTCCATCCGTGCGCAATGAAACAAACACACGTATGGAAGATGATATTACCCATAAATTATGCGATATTATTAAGACTAATCGTTCACTGCGACAAAAGATGAATAAACCAACTGATAACGACAATCATATATTAGAACAATGGATTGATTTATTGCAGTATCATGTAGCGACACTTATAAATAATTCAATTCCAGGACTACCGCCGGCGCAACAGAGATCCGGAAGACCATTAAAATCAATTACCGAAAGACTGCGGTCAAAGGAGGGTCGCGTTCGTGGCAACTTGATGGGAAAGCGTGTTGACTATTCTGCGCGCAGTGTGATTACGCCTGACCCGAATCTAAGTATTGACGAGTTGGGAGTCCCTCGTAAGATTGCTGTAAATTTAACATTTCCAGAAAAGGTAACCAGATATAATATAAATTTACTTAAACAGTATGTAAATAACGGTTACGATAAGTGGCCCGGTGTAAAATCTATTTATAAAAAAAATATATCATCGCTAAGAGGTGATGGAAAAGGACAATTAATAACTTTAAAACATATCGATATTCGTAATATTCAATTAGAACTAGGAGATATCGTAAACAGACACCTGGTTGATGGAGATATTGTCCTATTTAATCGTCAGCCTTCTTTGCACAAAATGAGTATGATGGCTCACCGAGTTAGAGTTATGGATTATTCTACATTTCGCCTTAATCCTAGCGTAACGACGCCATATAATGCTGATTTCGATGGAGACGAAATGAATATGCATGTACCACAATCAACGCAAACGGCCTGTGAGATTAATATGTTAGCATCCGTTAAAACACAAATTATTAGTCCAGCGCAACATAAGCCAATTATTAGTTTAGTCCAGGATTCATTACTGGGCGTATATCTATTTACTCAACCCAATTTATATTTATGTAAAAAAGAAGTAATTAAATTACTCGGAGTAACTAATGCACCAAATGATAAAATTCAATCTATCTTGAATAATCCATTAATTCGCAAAGGAGATAAATTAAATAATAACTTTCCATTATTTAAACATAGTGATAGTTTAACCTATGGTGAAAACGATATATTTATTAATGAAGATATGTGGATAGGGCAACAATTAATATCTTGCGTAATTCCTAAAATAAATATTAGACGGACAAATAATTTATATTCGGAGAATGACGTCGATGATGGAACCGTTCATATTTTGACCGGCGAACATCTTCGCCGAGCAATAATTCCCGATGGCGAGGATTGGAATATCGATGATAGTCGAGAAAATGGTGTTGTCAAATATAAATGTAAACATAATTTGTTATTAATCAAAGATGGATATTATATATCCGGCGTTATTAATAAATCGGTATTAGGGACAGAGCGTGGGTTAATACATATTATCTATAATGATTATGGTATTGACGCGTGTTCGGATTTTTTAAATAATCTACAGGCGTTGATTACTCTATTTATGCACGAACACGCGTATACGGTGGGGGCCGGCGATTTAATCGCCAGTGAACAAAACAAAGACAATATGCAAAATATTATAAATAGTAAGAAAGAAAAAGTAATCAATATTATACAATCCATACATAATGGGAATTTTACGAATAATACAAGTAAATCAAATAATTACGAATTTGAATCACAGATCAATAGAACGCTGAATGAGGCAGTGAATGAAACCGGTAAAGTCGGTATGAGCCAGTTAAGTAATGAAAATAATATTATAAATATTATTAAATCTGGGTCCAAGGGTTCCCCAATTAATATTTGTCAGATGATCGCCTGCGTTGGACAGCAAAATGTAGATGGTAAACGTATTCCGTTTGGATTTACAGATAGGTCATTACCGCATTTCCATAAGTACGACAACGGTCCATCGGCGCGCGGTTTTGTCGAGAATTCATTTCTAAGAGGTCTCAGCCCTACTGAATTTTTCTTTCACGCGATGGGCGGGCGTGAGGGCGTTATTGATACCGCCGTAAAAACTTCGGAGACCGGTTATATACAAAGAAAACTTATTAAAGGCATGGAGGATCTTAAAATATATACAGACAATACTATAAGAAATAGTAATAATAATATTATCCAATTCTTGTATGGGGAAGATGGTCTGGATGCTAACGCTATAGAAAAGATCTACTTACCGACATTAAATATTTCATACGACGAGTTAGAATATAAATATCTTTATGATGAAAATGATTTAATAGGTAAGTATAGCGTTAAAGACCGTAGTGAAGCGTTACTTCCACTGAGACAGCATTTTATTCAGATTATTAATGATAGACAATATATAATTCAAAATATATTTAATGATAATTTAAATGATACTTCATTATACAATGGTGTAAATATAGATAGAATTATAAATAATAATATAAATAAATTTCAAAACGTGGTTGGATTTAAACCCACGCCATTAGAAATACTTAGAGGAATTGATGATATAATAGATAAATGTAATTTACTAAATATTAACAATGACTACAATATATTCAGTATAGTACTACGAGCGGAATTATCGCCAAAAATTATTCTTAAAAAGAGTATCAATAAACTTATATTTGAAAGTATTTGTTTAGATATTAAAAATAAATATATTAAATCAATTGCGAGTTATGGTACAATGGTAGGCACGATAGCAGCTCAATCAATAGGCGAACCTGCCACACAAATGACGCTGAATACATTTCACTTTGCGGGCGTTGGTTCTAAATCAGAAGTAGTAAGAGGTGTGCCGCGTTTGAAAGAGATTATATCTATGTCTAAAAATATTAAAACTCCTATAATTAAGATATTTCTTAAAAATAATATCAATGAAGATAAATTTAAAACTATGGATGTTGCTAATAAATTAGAACTAACGATGTTAAAGGACGTGATGGTCAGTTCCAAGATTATATTTAACAAGAATGATAACTTAGATTACATTGACGACGATATGGTAAAATATCGGCTCAATCAACCGGAAAATATTAATAAATGGATATTAGTATTAAATATAAATAAAATACTTATGATAGATAACAATATCACTATGGAGGAAATATATATAGCATTGTATAATAAATATAATACTGATAAATATAATTTAGATATAATTTATACCGACGATAATTGTTTAGATCTAAATATATTTATACGAAAAATAGATATTATTGACGAAGATGACGACGACGACGATGTCGACAATGGAAATGATATGATTATATTACTCAAGAAAATTGAACAAAATATATTAGATAAATTAATAATTAAAGGAATTAAAGGAATATCAAATATTGATATAAATAGCATACACGCTGACTACTCCACCACAGTAACGAAAATTATAGATGACGTTGAATGTGAATTCAACGTTAACAAAGAGCGATGGTATATTGATGCCGAGGGTGATAATATAGAAGATATTTTAGTAAACGATGATGTAGATTTTACGAAAACGACATCAAACGATATTCGCCAAATGTATGAAATATTTGGTATAGAGGCGGCTCGCAATGTATTGATTAATGAACTGACTGAACTGATATCTTTTGACGGAACTTATGTAAACAGTCGTCATATTAAATTACTCGCGGATATAATGACGTCTCGTGGCATACTTATGTCCATAGATCGTCACGGTATAAACAAGAGTGATATTGGTCCTCTTTCAAAATGTTCGTTCGAAGAAACTCCCGATATATTAGCAAAAGCTGCAATATTTGGAGAATTAGATTCAATAAATGGTGTATCCAGTAATATTATGCTTGGTCAAGAAATAAAAGGTGGCACTGGATATATTGATTTAATATTCGATGAAGAAGAATTCAGTAAATTTAACATGAATAATAATAAAATAATTGAAGACAGAGAAGAACAAATTAAAACTTCTATCGTAGAAAAAAGGTGTGAACAAATTATTATGGATACTAATAATAAGTTAATTAAATATGCTATGGATAAATATAGGATTAGTAATAATGTATCGTATCAGTTGAATGTCGTATAAATAAGGTTGAATATCGCGTAAGTTGAATATCATATATATAGTTTACCTACTTTATTAACTATTTCTTTTTTTTTTAATGAATAATCTCTAATATACTTAACACCATCACTAACCGTCAGCCATTTTATCATTAATACTTCTTGGCAGGGTAACTTATTTAATTGTATATTTTTTAAAAGATATGCTATATAATATATGTGTCTGTAATTATTATTATTATTAGATATATAATTTTCTTCAATGATATTATCAGTTATTTCAATATTCTCAATATTGATATTAGTTTCTTCATTAAATTCACGAATAGCGCATGTTATATCAGTTTCATTATTATTGCGACGACCTTTAGGAAACTCCCATTCGGTGTAATTATACGCTGGTTTAAAATAAGTTAAATCATACTTGGTTTTAAATAAATTATATTTTTTTTTTAAATGAATAGGTATTGTTTTTTTATCGTATATTTTTCCCCAACAATCGTCAAAACAATTGTTTTTAATAAAATCAAATTCACTTATAGTCATTCTTTTAATTATTTCTTCTATATATTTTTTATTATTCATATTATATTTTCCAAATATAAATTCTATATAACCTATAGTATTTTTACGTTGGATAAATAATATAGTTGGGATTATATTTAATTTATTTATTAATATTATTCCATAACTCGTAATTGGTTCAGTACAGTTTTTATTGATATGTCCTGATTTTCCACAATTTCTACAAATTTTGGCGTTCATAATATTAGTATATTAATAATTTAAAGTAATTATTCAAAAATAATTATATAATTTTAGTATTTTTAATATATTTATAGGAATTTTATCATATGATTGCGTTATTAAATCTTCCTTAATATTATATTTGCCCGATTCTAATTTTTTAATATAATATTTACATTTACATATTCCATTATGGTCGGGCTCAGTTACGCATATAAACGGTTCTTTTTTTATCGTTAAAAAAAATTCAGAAATCGCCTCGTCGGGATTTACAATCTCGGTGAGATAATATGACCAAGTGTCGTATATATTATTAAGATAATGACATTTTACATAAAATATCCCTTCACTCAATTGCTGCCATTCGTTAAATTCCGTATTTTCTTTAAGTTTGTCCGTGTATGATAAAATTTTAGATATTGAATTATAATCCTTTAAATCATGATTATGCTCTTTATCATATATTGCTTTTGAAAATACTACGGAATTAGCGATCGATGGGTCATAATTATCTATACGAATTTTTAACGGATTTAAAAAATAAAATGCCGTGTCCACGATATAAATATAGTTATTTTTGTTTTCTTTAATTGGAACTGCTAAAGCCACATGAGCAAGTTCTAAATATCCATTTACTTTGTAAATATTAGGAATACTTGCTGGTATTAAGAAACTTTTTATTTTTCTACTTTTTAATATATTTTGTATCGCATAGGATAGAGCTATACAATTTCCAGAAAATTTTTGCTTATAGGATTCAATTGAATTTAATTTTTGTTTGTAGGGGAATGTAGAAAACGCATAGTTTCTATAAAAATTATCCATTATATTTATAATATCTTTTTCACTAATAAACTGATTAAATATAGTATTGCTAATAAATGGTTTAGTTATTAACTCATTATACATTATATTAATATATTATATATTAAATACTGGATCGTTATACTTTATCTAAAAGAATATCTCTAAATGAAGAAAATAGCTCACCCGGTATTTCTTCATAGTTTTTATAACGATTAGGTATATAAAAATCTGAATTAGGAATAGGATATATTGTTAGATTACGATATTCTGAATATTTGATACAGGGATTATTTTGTCGTATTGGTGCTTTTCCGTATATAGTCCCAATATCATTACTAGCATCACTACTTTTTGGAACAACATTGGAATGCAAACTCCCAAGCAACAAAGAATCATCGTTTTGAAACGAGCGTGTCAAGCCGGGTTCAGAATTTTTATCAACGATATCTTCATAAATCATATTTGAAGTACTTGTATTTGAAGTACGCGTATCTTCGGGAATATTATTTTTGTGTTTAATATCAGTACTTGTATATTTAGCATGTATAATCAAATATATAGCAATTATCAGTAATAATAAAATAATAATGTTCATTATATTATATATATATAAAATATAATATGATATATTGTATAATATTAACATTTTTAATAATTTTTATAATATTTAATAAAAATGAATATTTTAATAATACTAAAGAATATACGCATTATTTAGATAAAAATAAAAGCTCATATCCTAATATGTTTAAAATATACAACAATATTCCTGGTGATTTATTTTCATCCTTTAGAAAAAATATTAATACCGGATCCCAAGGGGATTTAAGATAATCCCCTATGTAAAAAACTAGGATTTGTTATATATTAAATAATATGGATAAATTTTTAGAAAGTTTTGAAAACCAATTAAAAAACAAAATAAACGAAGATAATAATAAAACAGATATAGTCAATATATTAAACACTGATTTACTAATACCATTATCAATATTATTCAATATTGACATAACACACAAAGATTACAAAGCAGTATGCGAAATAATTGTTAATAAAGTAAGTACATTACTAATAAATTAACTTATAAAATATAATTAATAATAATTAAAACTTATATTATATAAATAATAAGTATGAATAAATCTTATGAACAAAATATAAGCGAAAGTAATTACAGTAGACCGGAATCTACGTATACCGATATACTAAATCAAGCTATCGATAATCATGGTTTTAATGCTCCATGCATTAAAGCTAAATTAGAAAATTATGAAAAAGTTGAAAATATAGAGAATATACCAATTGGTAAACATATTCGTTATTTTATATGGTGTAATAACGAAAACAAATTAAAATTTCGCACCGGTGGATTTATAAAATTAATATTTCCAGAATATCTAATCTTAACAAACAACAAAAACAGTTGGACGGTTCAGAGAAATATAAAATGTGTTAAAAATAATCATAGTTACGAAACTCTTTTTTTTAAACTTCTCAGTAGTTCACAATTGAAGGATAAGGAATTATTAAAAAAAAAAAATCAAATAAATATTTTAAAAAAAAAATTAGAAGAATATGAATCGAATGAATCTTCATATTGATTTAATGAATTCCCACTTACAATGATCACATATATGACGCCAGATTTGATCCTGTTGATTTAGTTTTTCACGACTTTTAAGCAATGGGAAACAGGGTAAATATTCATCTAATTCTAATAATTCTATAAATTTATGTAGTACATAACTGTACGATAAAAAATTCTTTCTATCTTTTGGACAGTTTTTTAAAAATGGTACCTGTATCTGTTTAAACATACATCTTAATTGTTCTTCTATTTCTTTACTGATTATTGGAGGTTGATTACCATTTAATCTATTTATTATATGGGGAATATGTTCATAATATTTATTATATTTTAGTTTTTTAAGAATAATTCTTACTTTACTAGATTTAAGACTATTCAAATCAGTAAATCTTTCTTTTTTAAGTTCATATAATATATCTTCATATATTTGTTTAGGTATATCCGTTGATTCTTTAGCTTGGAATTGAGCTAACCACTCGTTGAAATGATTAATACGCTTATATGCAAAATAAGTCAATTCTTTAGGTGGTTCTCTATATGTTGGTTTATCCGAATCAACTAATATATTTTTGGTTACGCCACAGTCTACACAGATCATAATACTTTCAGTATTACTTATGCGTATATTAGTACTTTTACAATTATTGCATTTATTGTAATCAATAACTATTTCTTTATTAATAAACTTATCATCCATTTTATTTAAATATTTTTCATGTATATTAAATTTCTTTTGTGAATCTTGACTTTTTTTATGTTTATTGAAAAAATCATATGTGTATGAGTTATCGTTATTATAGTAATCGTGAATAAGGTGTCCCGCATTTAAATAATAGTTTATTAAAGATGTATCGTTTTCAATATCATTAATTTTTTTTTTTATTAAGTTTATTTTTTCAACATATTCATATAATAAGTTATAATCGTTTTTTGTTTTGTTTATTTTATTATTCAAATTATTAATATTATTGTTTATTGTATTTATTTCATTTTTATAATTTTCTAAATTACGTTTTTCTTTTTCAATATTATCTAATTCTTCATTATGTCTAAGTTCTAATAAATAATTATCGTTGTTTTTTAGTTGTTTAATTTCTTTTATTTTAAACATCTATAATTTATTATTATTGATATATCTTTATATTAATCTACAATTAGAAATTTATCAATTAATATATTTATATTTTTTTCTTTGAAAAGTTGTATACACGGCAAACCAAATAATTTATTAGCATAAATATCCTTTTCAAGTTTTTTATACTTATCTTCTTTATACTTATCTTTTCCGGATTTTTTTGATTTTATTTTACTCATTACTTTCTTTTTAATTTTTTTATCTTTGATCGCATTACACAATGCTTCGATATCCTCCGTATTTTTATTTATTTCAATCTTATCACACATTTTAGTAATCGTTGTTATAATATCACTTGTATTAGAATACACACTATCCTTTTCGTCGTATTTCAAAGAATCTAATGTACGATTAAAATGTTCATTCCAACTTTGATTAATGATTTTACTGGGTTCAACTATACTCATATATTAATAATATATTAAATAAAAATGATAAAAAAATGTATTATTTATTAATGAATATTTATAGTTTAGTTAAAGAACAACAGAATGTAAATATTAACGAAAGTGAACGCTTAATTAAAACGCGCGAACGACGTAATAATATTAAAATATTTCGCAATAAATATCTTAAATTATATAATTTGAATAAACCGTCCACAACATGGGATACTTGGAGTTGGCACGAATTGAACATAACTATTAAAAATAATTATAACTTAATGGGGTTTACCGAATATATATGGAACTGGGGAAGTTGGCCAATTAAAGCATCTATAAATAATATTTATGAAAATTTAAATATTAAATTTAAAATTTTCTGTATTCTGGAAAAGGAATATAAAAAAAATATTAAAAAGGATTTAATAAATGGTAAAATATTGTGTGATTCAAATAGAGCTAGTTGTAATAAAGATTTAAAAATAATTATAGATTTACCAACTGACGTATTCTATAAAGTATTAGAATATTTATAAGTGGTATACTAATTTATATAATACTAAATAATTTAAAAAGTTATATATTATATTTATTAATATGGAGAAGTATTATAAAATGCTGGATATTGAAAAAGGATCATCCCAAGAAGTTATAAAACAAGCGTATAGAAAACAAGCATTACTAAATCACCCCGATCGTCATCCGGACGGCGACAATGAATATTATACAAAAAAATTTCAAGATATCGGCGAAGCGTATTCAATATTAAGTTCTAATAAAGAACATTCTAAAGAGAATCCTTATGAAATATTTAGTGTTTTTTTTCCAAATATTAATTTTAACGACGACGATACAAACATTATGATTGATAAAATAATTAATTCAAACATATTCCTTGAATTTCCTAAACATATTTGGAATAGTTTTAAAACATATAATTTACATAAAAATTTAAATAAAAGCAAAGCTAAATTGATTATTATGGATTATGAAATTTCATTACAAGAACAATATATATCTAACACTAAATTACACACGGTAAATCTTAAAAAACGCTCTATTGTTAAGGATGGTTTAATCAACTATACAAAAACGATAAGTTTAAATTTATTAAATAAGAAAAATATTTTTGAAAATATTGGTAATTATGATTTAGAAAATGAATATTCCGGTGATTTACACGTCAATATTATCGATAAACCGGATAATAAATTTAAAAGATACAAAGATTTTGATTTGATATATTATTTGGAAATAGGTAAGGACGACTTATTTAAATGTATTAAATATAAAATAACTCATTTCAAAAACGATATATATATAAATATTGAAAAACCTTGGACCAATCTAATTTATATTTTAGAAGATTACGGTATGATTGACTATAGTGATAATTACAAAGGTGATTTATATATTAAAATTATTATAAATCCAATAAGCATAAATCCAATAAGCATAAATCCAATAAGCATAAATCCAATAAGTATAAATTCCGATAGTGAATTTATTAATCCAAAACCAATAGATATTTTCGATTGCTAATATAATTTAGACGGATATCTTTTTTTTTTTTTATAATACATAATATATATAATGTGTTCTTTAGAAGAAGCGTGGGGAACTAATTTTAGCAATGTAGAGAAATTTAATTATAACGAAATATATAATTCTGACGATAGTTCTTCATTTCAAAAAAGCGAACCACCCAGTAATACAAATTTACCACCTAATAAAAACAATTTTTCGCGCTCTTACGAACGATTACCCGAAACATCAGGCCCACCTAATAGGTATAATGATGGTCACAATTATTATAACTATAATATATCTAACGACAGGTATGCATTAAATAAGGATGATAACGATACTTACAAACAACCTAATGTGGTAAATCAACCAAATTTAATTAATCCAAATAGAAATATTAATCCATATTCGACATTTAATAATAATTCTAATAATGATGAATTGATTAGTATAAAACAATCGTTAAACAATCTTAAAAGTTTAAATAAAGATTTAAAAAAAAAAATAAAAAAAATAGAGAAACATAATAAATATAATGAAATGATTATTTATGTATGTATTTTTATGGCCGTTGTATTTATACTGGATATAATATTACATATTGCAGTATATTACAAAAAATAATAGTTCTTATGGTAGATAATTTTGAAAATGCTTGCGAAGCAGCGAAAACTCTTCAAACGCGTCCAAAATGCGTTATATAAACAGAGTACGATAGGCGATATAAATATCTCACAACCATGGGCAGACGACGTCCAAAATCGTGCTAAATGGAATTCTTGGAATAAATAAGAATACCGATAAAGATTTCGCAAAAGAAAAATATATATGTTTAGTAAACAAATTACTGGAGGTTTAATAAAAATAAAATATTGATTCAATTTAAAAATATAATATTAAATAATATTATATGATTAATTTATATTTTATTTGTGCTAAATGGTGTAACAGTTGTCCTGCTATATTTGAAAATATTTCAATATATATTGAAAATTTAGATAAAAGTAAATATAATTTTAGTAAATTAGATATAGATGAAGATGACGAGATAATAGGAGAATTAAATGTAGAAATTAACACATTGCCCAGTCTGGTAATTATAGAAGAAAATAATACTAATATAATAATCCAAAATGATATAAATCCATATTTTAAAAGTATGAATCTTACGATAGATGATGATTTCTAAAGTAATATAATTATTTATTGATTATAATTATTGATACAATTGAGAATATGGCTTTTATTAACTGGCTTTGATCTCTTTAATTTTAATTCACTATTTAAATTATTATCATATTTATCACTATGGGTATAAGTCTCGCATATCAGAGGTTCGTTATATATCTGATGTTTTCTAAAATAATTATTAGAACTTCTGAATTCATCTATAGACATCGTTCCTCCAAATATTTTTAAACATTCTCTGGGTGGCGCCGGTTTTATTAAAATTTCTTTTTCTTTATATACCTTGCTATATAATAAATGCAATAACGATGAATATTCATTGCTTTTATCCCCATTATGACAAATATTATAAGCCATCGCGCATTCAGGTGAACAAAATATACAATGAGACGTAATAAATGTATTATTTAGTAATTTTTTAGGTAATACGCAAGGCGTACTATCAAATGACATGCAGCACCAATAACAATTAATAACTGATTTCTTAATATGATTCATATTGTTACATACATTAAATATATCATTATATTTAAAATCGCCCAATATATCATTTGTTATTACGGTTTTATTATTAATTTCAGTTGTAATATATTCTACATTTATATCTTTGTTGTTATTTTCGTTTTTGTTTTTATTGTTATTTTCTTTTTTATTGTTATTTTTGTTTAAATTACTATATAGTTCTTCGTTTGAAAATAAATTAAAACCAGCAGGTTCGTTTAAATTATCAGAGTTGTATTTTATATATTGATCTTCATAAAAAGGAGTTTCCTTATGCGTGCATGGAATGAATATTTTATTATCACCTTCGTCGCCCTTTTTATTGTTCATTTATAAACTAAAAACTTAATTATATTTTAAATATATATATATATGGATTGGAATTTAATTAATAATAAGTCTTGCGAAACACTTCCTAATAATGCAAATCCTTCTAAATTTAACAATTTAAAAGAAGCTCAGGACGCGTGCGATAATAATATAGAATGTTATGGTTTATTGACAAATTGCTTTGAATATATACAAGACGATACGGTTAATAAAGACAATACGGTTAATTATTGTGATGCCGATGAGTTTAATTCTTCATTAATTGAACCATTTAATGGATCATTAGATGATTGTCAAATATTATGTAATAATAAAGACGAATGTCAAGGTATTGTATACGATAATACTAATAATAAGTGCGTAATACGTGGAGTTAAATGTAGTAAAAAACCACTTGGTGCAATAAAAAATTATGAATATTATAGAAAAGACAAAGCACCCGAAACAGACTATAAATTATGTAGTAGTAACATATTTAGTAGTGGTGGTAATTGTATTATAGGCAAAAAATACAATTATAATTATAGAGAATTATCTAAATTAACTCACAATGAGAATAAGATTAATGATGATAAAAAAAAATTTTTGTTAAAGTGGATATTTTACTATAGTTTATTTTTGTTAGTAATAATAATACTTTATTGTGTTAACGAGCGGTTAGTTAAATACATTAATAAACAAATTATTAAGTAATTATTGGCATGATTTAAATGGTCGGGTGATTAGTAATATAATTAATGAAAATATTATTCCTCGTAAGAATAATACCATGCGCTTATTTACGGATTCGCGTTTGATTTCAACTAATTCTGGATATTTAGATACTGCGTCTTTAAACGGCGTTCCATATGATCGTGACGCTATCAAATATATTACCGATGCTACTATATAAATAAAAGCAATATATGCTAATACTACAGATACTTTACATTGATTCATATACTATTTAAAAATAAATTTATTTATATTTATATTTGTTTATATTTATATTTGTTTATTATAGCAGCGATAATTCGGAAGCATAGCGTTCATAATTTTTATATCTATCGATTGAATCAGTATGTATTTTCATTTTAAGTTTAGCTATATTTTCGGTATTGTAATTCCTTTTCTGTTGGTGAACGAAATCTATTTTATGTTTCGGTTCTTTTAGAAAATCACATATACTATCCACGGTATTTTGTGGGTCTTTAACTAATTCTTCGTAGTTTACCGTGTGAGTATCGCTCGCAGGTATATCCCAATAATCTAATAATTCTTTATTAAATTTAATATAATTAACTATACTCATCAAATCATTAGTCCAATTCATGGAATTATCATAGTCAAATGATGTAAATAGGGAAATGGCGGTATCTTTTAAATTGCGATTACACACTATAAATTTAACATTTGTAAATATTTTATGTATAACGCCAACATATAGATTTATATCTTGCTGCGATTGTAAAATATATTTTGAATTTTTACGATAATCACTAGAATTGTATATTTCTTTCATATTATTATATAATTCTACGAATATTTCATTTGAATCTATATTGACATTTTCGCCTTCGGATTTGTTATCTGTCTCATTGTTATGATTTTTGTATTTTTCCAGTATGCCGGCAATATCTAATTTAACATCGGTCGCATAAAACAAATCCGATTCGGTCAACAGGGAGTTGACCAGGTTTAATCCTGATTTAGGACAACCGATAATAAAGACAACCGGTATAGCATTATTAATCTTACTGAATTTATTTTCTTTTATTTTTGTGCGAACGTCCTTAAATGTTTTACGGTATTCGTCCATCATTAGAGTTACGCTTGGTAAATTATATACCAGTCTATTTGATTTATAGTAATTTAACCAGGCTCTTTTATATTCGTTATTGCGTTCGTATAGAATAGCGGCTATTCTCATATATATTAATTTATGTTCTTTCGGTAATTCATTTAAATTAAATTTATCTAATAAATTCAAATTGTTTTCTTCTAAATTTAATTTAACATAAGTGTATACAGTGTATACCGAAGGGGGGAATTTCTCAATCAGTATATTACAAAGCTTTATCGCAAGAGATACATCGCCAACCTTCGTACAATAATTTAAATAGCTATTTATAGTAGTTATATCGCTGGCCTTTTGAATATCCATATTCTTATCATATATATCTTTGGCTTTTTTGATTTTATGCAGTTCGGTATAACAGGTAGCTAAACCATTTAAACTGGGTATATGCTTATCACCCATTCTTTTATTAGATTTATTAAACAATACTATTGATTTATTTATATTTGTAACAGACGATGACTCCGATAGCAAAGTTATCGCTTTATTGAAATATTTTCTACTATTTTCTATTTTAGTACTGGACATATAAATATTAATTTATTATATTTTTTAAATATAAACGGCGCAACCTAATATTTAAAATTGATTAAAAAATAAATTATTAAATCACAATGAATACTGGATTAACATTTACGGAACCTACCGCACAAATCACTTGGAATGAACATTTGTCTAAATATCAGGTGTATCAAAACGATCGTCTCAGAGATGCTAATAATGACGATTTTGAAATAATGTTATCTCCGTTTATTGAATACTTGGACTCCTTGATAAAATCTGGTAAAAAATATTGGACGTATGTATCCATCGGGTGTAATTGTGGCGATATGGATAATATTAAATATACACAAGCGACACAAATATTTCCTGGAATGGAATATCCGCCGGATGCCCTACCATTATTTCTTTGTATAGACCAATACGACCATTCTAAAAAAAATATAATCTTTAATCAACTGGATCCGGATATAGTAAAGCCTTTTGATATTCTTTGGATAGATACATATCGCCCATTATTAGAAAAATTTCGAGAGTTTATGATATTTAATCAAAAAATGAACGGAGCTACCATATGTATGAATTTTGCTAAATATAAAATTATGGATAATCCCAGTTTTATAAATCTAATTTCATTGTTTTATAGCGACGATGACGACGCCGACGTATTAAAAAATAAGAACCTGGGTAGAGTGTTCTTTAAATACACCACATACGATCATCAAAAAACCATACTTAGAAAGAAAGCAATGTATTTAGATTGGATTGGGTATTATAAATTAAACATTACAGGTCTGAATTTTCTTTTGGAAAATGAAAATCCCGATAATATATTAGTATTATATGGTTCCAACAACGACTTTCTAAAAAGACAAACAAATGCGAATAGTCGTATCGTAAAATCTATAACTGAGATAACTGATTTACCAGAACAAACCAGCGATAGAATATACTTTAGATCAAATGCGTTTATATTCGATATATACGAATGACCTGAATTTAGACAATTAAATATATTTTATTGAAATTAAAAAATAATATTACATATAATATACATGAATAATCTATTAAAATTATCAATTATGAAAGCAAACGAGGATAAACGTAACCGCGTAAATCTAAATGATGTCAATTCCGCAATTAAACAAAGTGGTGGACGGTATAATATGCCTGCTGCCTATTTTTCAAACGATCACTCGGGGTACTATGCTAAGGGTAGTCCGGAATTAACTGCGCGCAGTAATTTCATAACCGATAGTAATGGCGTATTGCGATTAGATAATAATAATACCGTATCTGGTCCGAATTTATTTCCACATGCCGTCGGTGGACGAACACAGCGCGGCGGGCGATATAATATGCCCGCTGCCTATTTTTCAAACGACCACTCGGGTTACTATGCGAAGGGTAGTCCAGAATTAAGTAGACCGAGTAGTTTTGACACGGGTAGCAATGGCGTATTGCGTTCAGATAATAATAATATTGTATCTGGACCGAACTTATACGCATATTCAGTAGGCGGTGGAAGTTCGTCCAGTTGTTCGGGTTCGGGTAAAAAATATAATAATATATCATTCACGCCCGGTGCTCACAAAGTATTGTTTGGTGGTTCGGGGTGTACTAAAAAGAGCCGTCGCAAATCAGGCCGTCGCAAATCAGGCCGTCGCAAATCAGGCGGTCGCAAATAAGGTGGTCATACATAAGGCAGGTACTAATAATATTTATAAATATATGTTATAATAATAATATTTATAAATTAAAATATAATTTAAAGTAATATGGATAATACCCAAATTATTTTAGATAAATATTTAATATATAAAGATAAAATAATTGGGAAAGGTTCTTATTCTAAGATTTATTTAGGAACAATCATAAAAACAAATATTAAAATAGTATCCAAATGCATCAATATTTCTAAAATAAGCAAAGAATTCGTTCTTCACGAAATTTCAATTATGAAACCTTTAGACCATATACATATAGTAAAGTTGATAGATTATTGTTTTATAGAGGACGAAGCTCATATAATACTGGAATATTGTGAAAATGGAGATTTAACTAATATAATTGATAAAATTAATAAAGAAAGTGAAATAAAAAGTATTTTTAAACAAATTGTTAAGGGTATAAAATATCTTAAAAAAAATAATATTATACATCGCGATTTAAAACCTCACAATATTTTAATAACGAAAGAAAACATCGTTAAAATATCTGATTTTGGTTTTGCCAACGATGAATGCACGCAGAATTTATATAAAACAATATGCGGAAGCCCGTATTACATGGCTCCCGAAATGCTACAATATCATAATTATAGCAATAATGTAGATTTATGGTCATTAGGTGTTATTTTATATCAATTATGTTATAAAAATGTTCCATTTAATTCATCTAATGTTCAAGAACTGATTTTTAAATTATCTAACAATAAAATCATAATAAAAAACTCTTATTCAAACGATTGTACAAATCTTATAAAGCAATTATTAGTGTTAAATCCAAAAAAAAGAATAACCTGGGAATCATTCTTCAATCACGTATGGCTTAACAATAAAGAAAATAAAAATATATTTAAAGATATTGTTATAAATCATAATTATCTTTTAAAAAAAAGCGCAAAAATAACAATACCTTATAAAAAATAATTTTTGTTTTTTTTTATTTTGTAAATTATGAATAGTAATTATTTAAATATTGAAAAAAATCCAGTAAATTCTATATTTTTTTCAGAGCATAATATTGATACTATACAAAATATGATTATAAATAATATTAAACAATTGAGTAATAATACATATAAAGTAGGAAAACAAGATAATGAAAAATTATTAATTAATATGAGAGCCATTTATTTACAATACGGCCTCAATCAAGAAGAAAATATACATGGGCAAGTGGACAGGCTTAACCACTTTTTATTACAACTGATTATACCAAACATAATGACCAATATAGAACAATATATTAATTATAGGAAATCCTTAGATAGCGATGGCAATAAAAAGAATGTGGTATGTTTTCCAAATATGCCTTCTACTAATAATAATTATAAATCACTTTCTAATAATCTGTTTCAAAATATGGAATCACCGCTTCTTAGATGAAGATTTTTTAGAAGATCTGGCCTTGCGTGTAGTTGATCTATTCAATGTGCAAGCCTTTTTATTTTTTAGTTTATGACAACATTTACAACTGTTGCAAGTATTACAATCATTTGAACACATACAATTGTCACAATCTTTACAATGCTCGCACTTATTACATATTTTACAATTAACACATTCTTCACAATTGTCGCAATTATGGCATTTTTTACAATGCTCACACTTATGACAATTTATACAATGATCGCAATCGTCACAGCAATAACACTCTGTACAACTATTACAATTAACACAATTAACGCATCCTTCGCAATTAACGCATCCTTCGCAATTAACGCATCCTTCGCAATTAACGCATCCTTCGCAACCGACGCAATCGTTACATCCTTTATTTTGTTTCATTATATATTATATTATATATTAATTATTATGGGATAATGGTCGCTATAATCTGTTTTAAATACATTAAAAAATTTATATTCATTTGTTTGCTTATAAAATAAAAAATAGTCTAATTGTTCTTCGCTTGATGGACATGTTATTATAGGATTCGTTTTTTCATTGTAGGGGACTGTTACATATTGATTATTATTCAAAACCTTATCAATAAGTCTAGTATTTAGATTCAAATCACCAACAATTACAACATCTGTTAAATTATTATATTCGCAATAATTCAAAATATCAAATAGTTGATTATTGGCAATATTTTTATAATTAAAGCAATAAAAAACAGTGCTATTTTGTAAATGCGTATTGACTATGTTTATAATTTGGTCACCACCTACTTTAATTTTAACATGAAATAATCCTTTATTTGTCATAAAACACGTTAATTTAGAATTTTTTAATAAATTAAAATTCGTATATACGATAGGAAATTTAGATATAATTAATAAACCCGAATGTTCGCCAACGATAAATTTCATATCTACGGGTGGCGAGGCATAGTATAAATTAAAATCTTTTAGATTATTCTTGATTAAATCTAAAATATGTATATCCCATACCTCCTGTAAACATATAATATTCACCTCGTCGTGGACTAGTTTGTCTCTGATAAAATTAGAAATTTTTTTATAATTATCATAATTATAATGAATA
>Ga0315336_1002232_pt1 | contig 30973 bp, 27 predicted proteins | sample ASW5metaG_FD_204512 | JGI IMG/M metagenome (GOLD analysis project Ga0315336, IMG submission 204512) | Ammonia-oxidizing marine archaeal communities from Monterey Bay, California, United States - ASW #5 | ecosystem: Environmental > Aquatic > Marine > Intertidal zone | place: USA: California...
TCATACCGGGTCCCGTCCACCTGCGGGACCAGCTCAAAGACCTTCTCGATGGCACGCCTTCTATCGGGTTCGGCCTGAATCTCTGGGCCGTAGCGCGCATGGAACCTTCTTTGCCCGATGGCAAGATGGCTCAGCACTAGGACAGCGCTAATCGGGGAAGACCGAGCGAGTCGAAATAGGCATTGGGCAGCGCTTGCTGGACCGCCGGGTGCCGTGACATCGACCAGAAACCAGTGGGTGAACCGGCAGCTACTGCCGCACATGCTGTGCGTGACCAACATGCTGCTCCACGGAATCGACGACCCGTCCTTCGTACGCCACGACAATACGCTCGCTCGCCCCTACATCAGCTACGGCAAGTCCGACCGCGTCGATATCGTTCTCACGAATCCTCACTTCAGTAAGGAAATCAACGGCAACCTGGTCCAGTCGGAGATCGAGGGTGGGGTGTTCCTAGCTGACCTCGCCGAGGGGGCCGAGCTCAAAGTGAAAACGGAAAATCGGCTCTACACGATTGTGACATGTGGTGGCGCGCGCGTCTTGATTTCAGGCCATCCGGAGTTCTGTCCCGAACCCGTGGAGGTGAGCATTCACGGCTCGACGTGGGGCGGCACGATGATCCGGTCGGGCTTTATCGGCCGTGGCATGCATCTGGAGTTCGGCCATCCAACGCGACGTGGCCGGATTATCACCTCACCGATCGTCGAGGTTCAGGAACAGCGCTAGGCCTTACTTCTCCTGACGGTCTTTGAGCTCGGCGAACCAGTTTTGGACCACGTGGATCGAGATCGGCTTGTCGCCCTGAAGTTGAAGCGTCTCTCGCAGCACGAACCGCTGACCGTCGTTGGCCACGTCGTAGCGAGGGTCCACCGCGGGGTCGGCAAGAAGGCCGGGGTGCTCAAACAAAACCTGTGGGGATTCCGTTGAGAAGCTCGGCGTCGTTGTCACGCCGACCGTCATCAAGGTATCCCGCTCGACGTAAAAGATCTCTTTCCAGTGCCGTCCGGGAAGCTTCGCACATAGACTTCAAAACGTCCTGATTCATTAGACGTATACACGACAAACCGATTGTCCGGGGAGAATTTGGGCGCGGCCTCGTTGAACTCAGTTTGGAGGAACATGACGGCCTCACCCAGGTTCCCGTTCTGCTGCCGTTTGTGAAACGCCGGGTCCCGCAGGGTTTCCGGCCCACGCGAATTGTAAATCAGATACCTGCCGTCCAGCGACCACTCGGGCGTCTGTTCTTGCACTGGAGTGCCTACCAATACTTCGGCCTCGCCGCTGCCGTCGGCGGGCTTCGTGAATAGGGCCCCGTTCCCACTCCTCCGCGAGTTGAAGGTGATCTCGTTGCCCGAAGAGGTCCAGGCGGCAATTTCTCCCGCGGCGCTATCGAATGTGAAGCGGGTCTTGATAGGACGATCCGTTTCGTGGATCCAGATGTCGGTGTTGCCGCCTTCCCATCCCCGGACAGCGACATGCCGCTCATCCGGTGACAGGTTGGGATGATCGATCGACTCCTGTGGTTGGCCGATCTCTCCGAGCTTCTTGCCCTCTCGATCCGTCCAGATGAGTTGTCGAAGGCCGCCCCCACCTGCATAGTCGGCGTACACCAAGGTACCGTCGTCGGCGACGCTCGGGTGACCCGCATCCTGGGTAATCGGGAACGCCTCGCCGGTCGGCTGTAGGGTCTGGATCGAGAAGGGCAGCGCCCAGAGCCCGGCCTCCCCGATATTCGTCTGGTACACAATGTGCCCTGTCGAGGAATACCAAGGAAGCGTCCCGGTTCCGAAAGACAAACGCGCGCCGCTTTCGAGATTCTTGAGGACGATCTCCGCATCGATGGGAGAACCCTTGGCGAAAAGTACGCTGCGAGCCGCAGTCGCGCTGGGCAGGAAATGTGGGAAGACGGTGGCCGGCCCCTTCTCCGACTCTTCTGGCTCGAACAGCAGTTTCGAAGTCCCACCGCGAGCCGGCACTTCATAGAGCTTTGGGGGCATATCCGATGAGACCACGATCGAGTCGCCGTCCGGGCTCCAGGAACCTCCTAAGAACAGGTTGCTTGGAAATTCGGCGAGGGTGAGCGTAGCCGCGCCTTCGACAGAGATCTTCTTCAGTTCCTCATTCGTGCCGAACCCGACGAACGCGCTGTCGGGCGACCAAAACGGCCACTGAGCACCCTCGGTCGCTGGAACCTCGCGCACCTGCTCATTGGCCAGATCGCGGATCCAGAGGGTTTGCGAATTGCCTGCAATGAAAGCGACATGCTTGCCATTGGGAGACACGGCGACGCCCCGTTGTAGACTCAGCTTCTCGGGCGGCGTGAACGAGAACTTGCGCAGCGGCATCGTGCCGGTAGCCGAAGGCTGGGCGAGCCACTGAAACACTAGCAGTCCGACGGCTGCGATCAAGATGACCGCTGTTGCAAGGAAGCCGAGGCCCAACAGGCGCTGCCGTTGCTCAAGCTTTTGCGCGGCGGACTCCGGGACGACACGGATGGCGACGGAGCGGTGGAGTTGAGTGTCTTCGGCGCGGTAGGTGACGAGGTCGCCTTGCTCTTCCAAGTTTTCAATCACCCGGTACTTCACGAGGGGATGCTCACTCATCTCCTCGCCTGAATGTAGGGGCACAGCATGCTGTGCCCGTGTTCCAGCGGCCTGTTGAGGCGGCGCGGTCACGGCATGCCATGCCGCTACGGATTCACCGGGAACGGCTTGCATAATCGTCAACTTGCCGGAGTCGAGCTTCTTCCGAAGGCCCTGCAGATCAAGCAGCAACTCGTCGGCGTGCTGGTAGCACTCTTCGATGTCCTTGGCAAGGCATTTGTTTGCCAGCCACTCCAACTCCATCGGCACACCCGTCCGCAGAGCGGTCATGGGCTCGGGCTGTTCGTTGGTGATGGAGTACATCACGGCCTTGTCGTAGTGGCCCTTAAACGGTTGTTTTGGCCGGTGACCATTTCGTAGACGACGACGCCGAGGGACCAGATGTCGGTACGGTGATCCAACTCCATCCCGTAGGTCTGCTCGGGGGACATGTAGGTGACGGTCCCCATGGTCTCGTCGGTGCGGGTTAGTTTGGAACGATCGGCGAGTTGCGCAAGGCCGAAGTCTATGATCGTGACGTGCTGTTTTGAGCCCGAGCCGGTGACCATCAAGTTGGCGGGCTTGATGTCGCGGTGGACGATCTTCTTCTCGTGGGCTGCTTGCAGGCCCTGGGCGGTTTGAATGGCGATGTCAAGGGCGTCCTTGAGCTTGAGCGGACCGGCTTCGATACTTCTGTCGAGGCCTTCGTCTTCGAAAAAGGCCATCGCGATGAAAGTGCGGCCATTGGCCTCGGAAATCTCGTGGACGGTGCAGATGTTGGGATGGTTCAGGGCAGCGGCGGCTTTCGCTTCCCGCTCGAAGCGCTTGCGGATGTCCTCGTCGGAAACGAGATGCGCGGCCAGGAACTTCAGGGCAACGGGGCGATCGAGGGATGTGTCCTCGGCTTTGTAGACGACGCCCATGCCGCCTTCACCGAGCTTCTCAGTGATGCGGTAATGGGAGATGGTTTGGCCGACCACGTCGGTCCAATTCTACCTCTAAAACTCAGAATGGCGATACAACTCAACCCGTAGATAGTCTATTCAGGGGTTGCGAGATGGCTGGAAAGGGAGATTCTTCGAGGTGCAGGTTCGGTCGCTTTGGCGATTTCTCAACGCAGGCTCACGCCTGCGGCTCTGAGTTCTTGGGGGACCGTTTGAGATGCACTTGGGTTTCGCGCCGCTTGTTACTCGCGCGGCTCGGCTCGAAGGATGGTTGCTGAGTCGTGGGGTATGTAGGCTATAGCTGAAGTTGTCGGTTAGTCTGGCAGGGCGAAGGAGAGGATGTTGGCGCCCGAGGCGATGGCGACGTACTGCTTGCCTTTGACTTTGTAGGTCATCGGCGAGCCCTTCCAAACCTGGTTCACCTCGAAGTGCCACAGGGTTTTGCCCGTCGCCGCGTTGACGGCCGCGAAGCCACCGCCGGTCTCGCCGTAGAATACGAGTCCGCCGTCGGTTGAGAGCACACCGGAGTAGTTCGCGTCCGGCGTGCCAACTTGCGGGATCTCCCAGGCGATCTTGCCGGTGTCGACTTGCAGCGCGCGCAAGTACTTGCGAGGGGGCTCGTCGGGATTCTGGTAGGGCGAAAAGCCGCCGAGCCGTGCTTTGCGGTAGACCGAGCAATCCTCGACGGCCATCACATAGAGGAGCCGCGTCGCAGGATGGAAAGCCGTCGAGTACCAGTTCGTCGCGCCGCGCACCGCCGGACAGGAGACCGTCCCTTGCGGCGTGGGGTCTTGGCCGTCGACAAGAATCGGTACGCCTTTGTCGTCGATGCCGCTCGCCCACGTCAGCCGCTCGACAAACGGCTCCGCCAGCAGGAATTCTCCCGTGACACGATCGAGGGCGTAGTAGAAACCGTTGCGGTTCGCCTGGAGAAGAAGCTTGCGCTGACGGCCCTGGAACTCTGCGTCCACCAACAGCACCGGCTCCGTCGCGTCCCAGTCATGCATGTCGTGCGGCGTGAACTGGAAGTACCACTTCAGCTTGCCGGTCTTGATGTCGAGCGCCACGACCGCGTCAGTGTAAAGATTGACGCCGCCGCGCTCGGTGTCGTCCGTATCGGGCCAGGGGTTGCCGGTGGTCCAGTAGAGCAGACCCAGTTCGGGGTCGTAGGAACCACTAAGCCAAGTCGCGCCGCCGCCCACTTCGATCACATCCCCGCTCCAGGTTTCCGAACCAGGCTCGCCTTTCGCGGGCACGGTCCAGAAGCGCCAGACGCGCTCGCCGGAGGTGATCTTGTAGGCATCTAGAAAGCCCCGGATGCCCTGGTCGCCGCCGCCGATCCCGGCCATCACCAAGTCGCCGACAACGAGCGGCGCGCCAGTCGATCCATAGGGTCTGGGGAGCGGCTCCTCGGGCATCTCGACGTCCCACATCAGCGCGCCGGTGATGCGATTGATGCAGATTAGATGTGCGTCGTCGGTATTGAAGAAGATTCGATCGCCGGAGAGAGCGACGCCCCGTTGCGCACCGAGGGACGCGTCGCCCGAGATCTCTTCCGCCGGCGACAGCGGCCGGACATAGCACCAGATCTCCCGGCCCGTCCGCGCATCAAGCGCGCAGACACGATTCGGCCCGGTGACGAACATCATGCCGTCGCTCACAAGCGGTGTTGTTTCGAGCGGCGTGTAGGGGACGGGATAGATCCAACTCGGCTGTAGGCGCTCGACGTTGGTCTTGTTGATCTGGTCAAGACCACTGTGGCGGTTTCCGTTCAAGTCGCCGTTGTAGGTGGGCCACTCTCCGGGCGCGGGATCGAGGATGGTGCGCTTCTCCGCCTCGGTGGTTTCAGGGAAGTCATGGCGCAACGGCCCGACGGCCACTCCGTCACGGCCGCTGAGAAACGCGATGAGGTCGCGGCGCTCCTCGGCTGTTGCGTCGAGCGGAGGCATCAGCGGCGCATCTTCGACAGTAATCCCCCCATACTCGCCCTCTTGCAACATGTGGAAACGTCCGTCGAGGGTTTGCAGTTGAACGTCGTGCTTGCCGCGGCTGCGCGCGAACCCGCGCAGGCTTGAGCCGTCGCGCAGGCGGACGTTCGTCACCGCCCACGGGTTCTCGGGGCACCACGCCCAGCCGGGGCAACTCTGAGAAGACCGGCTAGCGGACCGAGTTCCCGGGTCATCAAGGACCGCGTCCAGCTCCTTCAACGTCAGTCGGCTGCCGACATCAGATAGATCGGGCGCATTCGTGCCGCCACGTCCGGCGATCATGTGGCACGAGCTACAGCCGCCGCTGCCGAAGAAGAACCGCTCCCCTGCCCCCGCGTCTCCAGGCGGCCGAATCTCCGCAGCTGAGGCGTTCAGCGAGTGCACCCAGGCGGCCAGGGTATTCAATTGCTCTGTCGGCAGGGCGAACGGAGGCATGCCGTTGGGCGTGCCGTCGCGGATGATTCCGAGGATTTGGTCTTGTGAAAGCCGCCGCAACTTTCGGTTGTCGACGAGCGCCGGCCCGCGGTCAGACCCGACGGCCCCTACGCCGTGGCAGGCGGCGCAAACAGCGGTGAACTGGCGCTGCGCCTCGGCATGTTGGTCCTGTCCGGGAGAGGGTATTGCGAATACGGCGATAACAAAAGCTGCAAATTGAGAAAGGCTCATTTTCATAGAGTTCTGAAGCAATCTCCGGCAGTGTAGCATTGCGCCGACGGGGCTTCGCTATCGCGCCAGCACTACGGAAATCCCGTCCTCGTTCGGCTATACTCGCCGATGATGAGCTAGTCCACACAACCAAGTCCGGAGCTATTCTGGGAGTACCTGACCGGCTTTCAGAAGAGCACCGCTATTCGAGCCGCCGTCGACATCGGCATCTTTACGCATATTGGGGCCGGCGCCACCACGGCATCCGCGATTGCGGAGAAAGCCGGCGCCGGGGAACGCGGCGTTCGCATCCTGGCTGACTACCTCACGGCCGCCGGATTCCTGACAAAGACCGACGGCGAGTATGGACTCACTCCCGATAGCGCCGTGTTTCTCGATCAGAACTCGCCGGCCTATCTCGGAAGCATGGTGAAGTTTCTACAGCACGAGGAACAACGCAACAACTTTCTGGGACTGACGAAAGTCGTGAAACTGGGTACGATTCCCGATACGCGCGCCGATTCCCTGGGTGTTGAGCATCCGATGTGGATCGAGTTCGCACGCTCGATGCAGGGCATCATGGCTCCGGCGGCCGAGTTCATGGCGAACATCGCAGCGGAGGGCGCCGGCGATAGCTTGAAGACGCTCGATATCGCCGCGGGTCACGGGCTCTTCGGCATCGCGGTGGCAAAGCGGTGCCCGCGGGCGGAAGTTGTTGCGGTCGATTGGCCAGGGGTGCTGGCGGTGGCGGAAGAAAACGCCCGTGCCGCGGGAGTGGCCGACCGGTATTCGTTGCTTCCCGGCGATGCTTTCAAGGCAGACTACGGCTCCGACTACGACCTGGCGCTGCTGACGAACTTCTTCCATCACTTCGATCGCGGAACAAACGTATCGCTGATGCGCAGGGTCCGTGAAGCTATGCGGCCCGGCGGACGCGTCATGACGCTGGAGTTCGTGCCGGACGATGACCGGGTCAGCCCACCGGAACAGGCGATGTTCGCGATCATCATGCTGGTCAACACGCCCCTCGGCGATATCTACACTCTTAGCGAGTACGACGCGATGTTTCGCGAGGCCGGGTTCGGAGACAGCAAGCTCATTGAGTTGCCGAACGCACCGCAACGCTTGATCGTGACCTCGGCATAGCTTTCACAGCGGTGCTTGGCGGCAAGGGAGAACAACATGGCAGACAAGACGAACACGACTCGTTCCATTTCGTCCGGCGGATCAGCGCTGAGCCGGCGCGCGCTCTTCCGCAACGGCGGGCTGTTTGCCGCCGGGATGGCGGTTCCCGCAGCGTCATCGGGAGCTAAGGCTGCGGGCAAGCTGAAGATCGGAGCGGAGTTGTACGAGTTGATCGGCGTACGGCCGATCATCAACGCCAATGGACCGATCACGCTCTTCAGTGGTTCGGTGATCCTTCCGGACGTGCGGGATGCGATGGCGGAAGCGTCGCGCCGCTACGTTCATCTCGATGAGTTGATGGAGGCCGTCGGTAGCCGTCTCGCCGAAATCACGGGGGCGGAGTTTGGGATCGTGACGTCGGGTTGCTCGGCGGCGCTGGTCCATGCAACCTCGGCCTGTATCGCCGGCGGCGCACCCGAGCGTATTCAACGATTGCCCGACTTATTAGGGCTCAAAGACGAAGTCGTCGCTCCGGTTGACTCACGCAACGTCTACGACCATGCCGTCCGCATGTTGGGCGTCAAGATCATCAACGTCTCGAATGAGCGAGAGCTGCGGGCGGCGGTCGGCCCGCGTACCGCGCTGGTGATGGTGCTCGCCAAGACAGCGGACCGAAGCGAAACATTGTGGCTGGAACACATCGTGCCCATCGCCCACGAGCAGAATATCCCCGTACTCGTTGATGCCGCGGCGGAAGACTTGAGCATCCCGAATGTTCATCTCGAACGGGGTGCCGACCTCATTGCTTACAGCGGCGGCAAGGCGTTCCGCGGACCGCAGAGCACAGGGCTCCTGATTGGACGGAATGACCTCGTCCAGGCGGCTTGGCTCAACAGTGCGCCGCACCATGCCTTCGGGCGGCCGATGAAAGTCGCCAAAGAAGACATTATGGGCCTGCTGGCGGCGGTCGAAATGTGGGTCGAGCGAGACCACGAAGCCGAGCGGAGGACGTGGGCCGGGCGTGAAACCCCATGTCGAGCGCTTCGAAGGAATTGTGCAGCGGGAGCCGCTGATCGGCATCAAGTGGGATTCGAAGCCACGCTTGGAGATTTCCTGGGATAGCACGAAACTCGGTATCACAGGAGACGAGGTCTATAAGCGGCTCTATGACGAGGAACCGAGAATCGTGCTGCGGGCCGCGAGCGGAGACGCGCGGACTTCGGGCGAGAGCAGTGTGACGGCGGTTCCGATGTACATGCAGCGTGGGGATGCGAATGTTGTGGCGCAGCGGCTTTACTCATTGCTGTCGTATCCACCCCAATCGAGCCGTGATGCGGGCGGGAACGCGCGTGACATCGCGGGGAGGTGGGATCTCCATATCGACTTTGCTTACGGCAGCGCCGAGCACAAACTCTTCATCGAACGGGATGCGGCGGATCTTCGCGGAGAGCATCACGGCGAAACGACGCTGGGCGAGATCTCCGGGTGGGTTGACGGGAATCGCGTGGGCTTCCGCGATACGCAGCGATACGAAGGCGGCAGCTTCGCATACCGGTTCGAGGGGGCTGTCACGGGTGACGCTATGCAGGGCGAGGTGGATCTTGGCGAGTATGGATTGGCAAGCTGGACCGCGAAGCGTCGGGGCTAAAGCACCCACGGACAAACAACCATACTTCTAGCCGAGCCGCGAACGATAGAGAGCGGTCCGACCCCTCGCCGTACCCTTGCGGTAGGCGAACTTCAGGTCTGAGGCGTACTGGGAGGTCGCACCGCTCGTTTCTCTCGCGGCTCGGCTAGAAGTTGCTCACCTAGTGGTGGGGCATTTAGGAACAACCACTACTCCAGACCCAATTCTGTTTTTTTGCGGGCGAGCCATTCCTTGTATTCCTTAATGAGCGCGGGGTCTTTGGGAGCAGGATAGAGTTCGCCGGCTTTGTACCTCTTCGTCGCGAGCTTCTCCTGTGTCCACTGGTCTTTGAGTTCGGTGAGAAGAACTTCACGGACGACATCGTTGACAAGGTGTGGTGGAATCACGGTGATGCCCTCGGCGTCGCCCACGATCAAGTCGCCCGGCATGACGGTCACATCACCGATCTGAACGGGAACGTTGATGCCGGTCAACATGACATTGCGAAGCGGCTTGACATGCGCTTCGCGGTAATAGATCGGTACGGGCTGCTTCCGGACCCCATCTAGATCGCGAATACCGCCGTCGACAACAAAGCCATTGCCCGTAGCGGCGTAGATGGCCGCGGAAAGGTTATCGCCGGTCATCGAGCCCTCTTCGATTTTTCCGAACAGGTCGACGACGAGCACGTCACCCGGCTGAAGCATTCCGATGACACGCGTGTGGGTACGGTCGGGGATCCCTTCGCGGGCGGCATCGGTTTCGATCACCTCTTCGACGTCGGGGCGCACCGGCATGTATTCGGCAGTGAACGCACGCCCGATAAGCTTGATCTCGGGACGGTTGATCTTCCAGCGCCCCTCCCACTGGAACCGGTAGTTGCGGTCCCACAGCGGTTTCCAAAGCATTTCGGATGAAGCCCGGCGGAGCTTGTTGATCAGATCGTCGGGAACGTTCGGCCGACCGTCGGCGAGGCGGCTATACGGGTTCTTCGGGGTGTACTTGATGATCTGTTGCCGCGAGAAGCCCTCCATCTGGGCCGACAACGGGGCGACGACGAAAACGAGAATGAGAAGCAGCTTGCTCATGGGGCGAATGTAGCACGGGCGGTGTAGTTTACAAAGAATTCACAAATTCCGCTAACCGCTGAGCGGTGTTTTTAGTCATAGTCGAAGTAGACTGTACACTGCCGGCAAGGAGAAACCATCATCGTGAGCCATCGCACAACAACTCTTTCCGCCCTTCTCTCTCTGGTTGTGGCCGTGACCCTTTCGGCCGAACCCAATATCAAGGACTCCTGGCATCAATGGCGCGGCCCGAATAACAACGGCGTTGCGGTAGGCGATGCGCCGTTACATTTTTCAGACACCGAGAACGTGAAGTGGCGGATCAAGGTCCCTGGGAAGGGTAACTCGACTCCCGTGATTTGGGGCGACACGATCTTCCTCACCACGGCCATACCCACCGAGCCAATGCCGGAAGCCGGTGGCGGACGGCGTGCCGGACAGGGCGGCCCACCGCGCGGTGGAGGCGGCCCAGGTGGATTCGATGCGGCTCGGATGATCGAGCGTCTCCCCGAAGAGCAGCGCAAACAAGCAGAGGCCTTGCTCAAGGGCCGCTCGATGTCGGACCTCAACGATGAAGAGCGCCAACAATTCCGCGAAATCATGCGGTCGGCCTTTGGCGGTAGAGGCGGCCCCGGAGGTCCCGGTGGACCTGGCGGTGGTCCGGGCGCTCGACGCGGTGGGGGACGTGGGCGCGGCGGACCCGGCGGTGGCACTGCTGCCGGAGTGAACCACAAGTTCGTCGTCATGGCGATCGACAAGAACACCGGCAAGGTCTTGTGGGAACAGACCGCCACCGAGGCGAAGCCTCACGAAGGCTACCATCGCCAGTACGGCAGCTTCGCTTCCAACTCGCCCGTCACCGACGGCGAAATGCTTTATGTGAACTTCGGTTCGCGCGGCCTCTATGCCTACGACCTCGCCGGCAATCTGAAATGGAAGAAAGACCTCGGCGAGCTAACGATGAGACTGGCCTTCGGCGAGGGCATCGCTCCAGTACTTCACGGCAACTATCTGATCATTCAGAACGATCACGAAGGCGATTCCTACGTCGTGGTTCTCGACAAGAGCAACGGGAAAGAGATCTGGCGCGCCGAACGCGATGAGAGTAGCAGTTGGCCACAGCCGATCGTCGTCGAGCACAACGGCCGGAAGCAACTCGTCACCAGTTCCACCCGGGTGCGCTCCTATGATCTCGAAACCGGCAAGTTGATCTGGGAGACAGGTGGTCTCGGAGGCAACGCTATTCCCGCCGTGGTCAGCGTCAATGACGAAATGGTCATCGCCATGACCGGATGGCGTGACGCCAACGCTCTGGCGGTTAAGATCGGCGGCGAGGGCGACCTAACCGGCAACACCGACTACATCGCTTGGAGCAACCAGAAGGGCAATTCCTATACCGCCTCGCCGGTGCTGCATTATGGGATTCTCTACTTCATCTCCGACCGTGGCATGGTGAGCGCCGTCGACGCCAAGACCGGCAAGACGTTCTACCTGCAACAGCGGCTGCCCGAGGTCTACTCGTTTAAGGCTTCGCCCGTCGCCGCCAACGGCAAGCTCTATCTAGCCACCGAGCAGGGCGAAGTTGTCGTACTGAAGCTGGGCAAGACGTACGAGGTGCTGACCACAAACAAGATGGGCGACGAGATGTTCGTGTCTTCGCCAGTGGTTGTGGGCGGAGACCTTTTCTTGCGCAGCCAAGACGAACTGTTCTGCATCAGCAGCGACTGAGCGTCCACCAGCAGGGAAAGACGTGCACATGTAAATGTGCGCGTCTCCCCGCGGCACGACATGACGGCAACCGCCGTCCACGAGCTACTTCCGGCGAGACCCTTGCGTTAGAATCAGTCGCGGCCTGCCGGTTGTCAGCCGTCCGGGCCGCACCCTGTTTCTAATCAGGTCGAGCGCTTTCGACCTGCGATGTAGAGGAGAGTACAGGTGGAATTCATCGTTCACTGCAAAGTTCGCGCGGGACAGCGTGACGACGCCCAGGCCCGCTTCAGTGCAACCGGAGTGCTGCCGCCCGATGGCGGTACTAAAGTGATTGCCCATGACGACTGATTCCTCCTCTCGACCCGTTGCCATTGTCACCGGCGGCAGCCGCGGTATCGGCCGCTCGATCGCTACGGACCTAGCCCGCACTCACCGCGTGATCGCAACATATCGCGGGCGGGAAGACGCCGCGCGGAGTTTACAGGAAGAATGCGGCGCTGAGATTTTCAAGATTGATCTCGCCCACAAAGAAGACCGCGCCGGCTTGCTGGCGTTCTGCCACGAAAAGTTCGGACGGCTTGACCTGCTGGTCAACAATGCCGGGATGGCCCCGCGCGAGCGGCGCGATCTGCTCGATGCGACCGAAGAGAGCTTCGACGAGGTCGTCGGAACGAACCTCAAAGGACCGTACTTTCTGACACAAGCCGCGGCCCGTTGGATGAAGGAGAACGGCTCGGGGCGGATCGTATTCATCACGTCGATCTCGGCCTACACTTCGTCGCCCAATCGCGGAGAGTATTGCGTCTCGAAGGCCGGGCTAAGCATGGCCGTCAAACTCTTCGCCGACCGCCTCGCCGCCGACGGGATTACGGTCTTCGAAATCCGGCCCGGGATTATCTTGACCGATATGGTCACCCCGGTCGTCGCCAAGTACGAGAAGCTAGTCGAGGAAGGACTACTGCCACAGAATCGCCTCGGGACGCCCGAGGACATCGCGCGAGTGGTCCGGTCGATCGCGGACGGGCATCTGGATTATTCGACAGGGCAGGTGCTCGACGTGGACGGCGGTTTTCATTTGCGCCGGCTGTGATTCAGAAGGGAAAGCGGCGCACATGTAAATGTGCGCGTCCGCGAGCGAAGCTTGCGGAAAGCCTCCTCAGTTCGCCAAGACATCCACGCCGATGACATCGTGATCCGACAAGGGTGGCTCGCGGCCTTCTCGGAACTCATGCAGCACCACGGGGTTGGCGGTCCGCAAACCGCGCGTCGCGAACCAATCGATCTTCAACGGGCACTTGCCGTCATGATTCCGTAGCGCCCAGCGGATGAAGGCAAAGCACCAGGCCGGCACCCATTCGCGCAGATTCTTGTTCGTCTTGACGTCATCGACGTCGTAGGACGTGGTGTGTTCACCGAGCCGGTTGCAGGCGCGGAAGTCGAACCCGCGTGACTCGATCAGCTCGAACAGATCCTTTTCGAAGTGCTTGTAGGGGTACAGGTAGTGGTTGTCGATCACATTGTCGACGCCCATGAAAACCCGCAGCCAGAACCCCATGATGGCGTGGAAGGCGCGGGATGAGTTGTAGGTCGTGGTGTTCCAGTCGCCCCCGATGATGACCGGATGATCGTCAGTCAGACCGTCGAGCACATCGAGCATTTGGTCGCGGCGATGCGGCTGGCTGGACTGCGCGTCGAGATGGACGGAAACGGCGGTGACAGTTTTTCCGGGCAAAGCCACCTCGGCCACGAGCGCGGTCTGTTGGCCGAGACGTTTCTCACGGCCGGCCATCTTGTCTTTGCCGTTCTTGAGCCGGACGCTCCGCACGTTGTGAAGCGGGTAGCGGCTTAGGATCGCGTTGCCGTGCAGCCCGAGCTCGTTCTCGGCTGCCACGTCGTACTCAATACCGGCACCCTTCGACAGGTTCACGTAGCAAGGCGCGAAGGCATAGTGCATGCCGAGTTCGCAAGCCAGGTCGCGGGCGATGTGCCGGTTACCGGAGCGCGCCATGCCGACATCGGTTTCGGTCAGGAGAAGCAGGTCGCCGCCGGCTAGATATTCGTGACTCTTCAGCACCTCGAGTTGGCCGTCGTATTGGATGCCGCGTTCGAGATTCCAGGCGACGATGCGGTACTCGTCGCGCGCGGGGGCCTCGGTCTCAGCAAGGCTCTCGGATTCCGCCGCCGTAAGAACACTCGTTGCGAGAGGCGCGATGCGCTCGTAGATCGGATGCGAAAGGAGCTCGGGCGTATTCCGGCAGCCGGCCAATGCAGGAAAGTGGGGCATCAGATCTTCGCGCAGGATCCGATAGGTATCCTGCGCAGCCGGTTGAACTGGATGCTGTCCCGCGCTCATTTTGTGAAGGGGTCGATCGAGGGGTTACTGGGCCGCTTATCCACTATTTTACTGGGTCGCTTGTACGCGTTTGGCCCTTTCGGGGGACATTCGCCCGCGGGCCGCCGGGTTTACACCCGCCGCTGCGGTGCTTGGCTAGGGTTGGCGCGGTGGGCGCTGCTGCTATCCTCTTAGAGACTTAAGGGGAAACGCCTATGGTTAGCGGGTTTGCGAAACCTGGAGCCTCAAAAGGTTATGCTACGATCAAGCTTCGCCGCCCCGACCTCTGCGACGATTGACGACTTGAGTGATTCGGTTTTGCAGAGTGAAATGGGGGATGCAGCCCACCAAACGTCCCTTACATCGATTGGCTTAATCGTGCTGAGCACCATCAGTGGCGCGGTAGCCCAGATCTTGCTCCGCTTCGGCGCCGAGAGCCTCGGCGAAGGCGGTTTGGTGGGACTCCTTAGGAACTTCCCACTGATGGGTGGCTATGCCTGTCTGGCAATGAACGTCGTGCTGGTTGTGCTCGCGTTTCGCGGCGGCCAGTTGTCAGTACTCTATCCGATCATTGCGCTGACGTACGTGTGGGTGGCAATCCTGTCACCGATGTATTTTCCGGAAGCGATCACGAACTCACAGATCGCCGGGCTGGCGTTGATCATCGCCGGTGTTTCGTTCATCGGCGCGGGGAGCCGGTCATGAACACGCCCGTTTCCTCGATCGTACTGGTGCTCGTAGCGAGCCTGATTGGCTCGCTCGCGATGGTTCTACTAAAACTGGGAGCGGACTGTCACCGGCGGAAAGAGCCTTTTTCGCGATGGATATCCGCGATCTCGGGTGGCATCGCACTGTTCCTGGTCTCGTCCGTCCTCTACGTGCTTGGTATCAAGGGCGGTAGCCTGACGATCCTCTATCCGATGGTCTCGACCGGCTACGTTTGGGGACTACTGTGGTCGCGCATGTTCTTTGGTGAGCCGTTCAACCGCCACAAGGTAGTCGGCCTGAGCTTGGTGCTTGCCGGCGTGTTTTTCATCGGCCTCGGTCAAGGGTAGTCTGATCTTCCGCTCCACCCAATCGCGGATCGGATACCATACGGAATTGTCGGCGTTTCTGAGTCGCCGCGCTTTTCCGCAATGAAAATCACTCGTATCGATACCGCCTTTTACCGCTTCCCCGCTCACCGCAAAATCGTCGACGCCATCCAGGAGTTCACCCATATGGAGGTGATCACCGCGACGGTGCACACCGACGAGGGGTCGACGGGCATGGGCATCGGCTACACAATCGGCCGAGGCGGCAAAGCGCTCAAGGTCTTCCTCGATGAGGAGTTCGTCCCACTCGCTCTCGGCGAGGATCCCAACAATATCGACCGCATCTGGGAAAAGATGTGGTGGGGGCCGCATTGGGTCGGACGCGGTGGCATCGCGTCGCTCGCGATGTGCCCAATCGACATTGCTCTTTGGGATCTCAAAGCGAAACGCGCCGGGCTTCCGCTCTACAAGCTACTGGGCGGGTTCCGCGACAGCATGCCCGTTTACGACACCGATTCCGGTTGGCTGAATCACTCGCAGGACGAGATTATTCGGGAATCCGCCGAGCGAGTCGAACAGGGCTATACGGGCGTCAAGATCAAGGTCGGGAAGGACAATCGCTCAGAAGATGTGGCCCGCCTGCGGGCCGTGCGCAAGACCGTCGGTCCCGACATCAAGATCATGACCGATGCAAACCTGCGCTGGACGGCGGCGGAAGCGATCGCGCGGGCACGCCTGTTCGAGGAGTTCGATCTGTTCTGGCTGGAAGAGCCTATCGAAGCCGATGACGTGCTCGGCCATGAGAAGCTTCGGCGCAGCACGGCCATTCCCATCGCACTCGGGGAGAGCCTTTACAACCGGCACGTCTTCAAGGAATACCTGGCCCGAGACGCGGCATCGATCGTGCAACCGGACGTCGGGCGGGTCGGCGGCATCACGGAGTGGATGCGCATTGCCAACATGGCCCACAGCTTTAATGTGAACGTCTCGCCACACTTCCTGATGGAGTTGCACATCCATACAACGTGCGCCATCCCAAACGCACTGTGGGTGGAGCACATCCCATTCTTGAATCGGTTTGTCCTCGAACCGCTGAGGATCGAGGATGGGTACGCGTATCCGCCGGAAACGCCCGGCCATGGCTTGGCCTTCGACCCGGAGAGATCGCAACCGCACTTGGTTGAGACGAGCTCGTTTCCTGAGTGATGCGGGACTACACGTCGAGCCGTTGGTGGAGGTGCTCGATGTTTAGATTGATCGAGTCCTGAAGCGGCGGCGGGTCTCCGAAATTCGGCCGGTATTTCTTGTTGTTAGCGGAGAGGAAGTCCCCGTAGTCGTCAGTCTTGAGGGACCGTAACGATGCTGCGGTGATGCTCTTCTTTAGCTCCACGACGCTTTGGCCTTTCCTCATGCCCGTGGAGACGCGTTCAGTCAACTCTTCGACATAGGCACGGAAGTTCGCCATGCGGTCTCGTCCGGTTTGTACCGGGCCGTGTCCGGGAAGGATCGAACGGAAGTCGAGCGCCGCGACCTTATCAATCGTGCTGGGCCACTCGCGCGGATAGCCGTCGCCGATGTAAGGGAAAAAGCCATGGATGAGGTCACCCGTCGCAAGCAGGTGGTCACGGGGGCTGAGAACGACCACGTCGCCCGCCGTGTGCGCACGCCCTTGAAAGCTTAGGTGGAGTTCCCGCTCGCTGTCCTCCAGAACAAACACTTTCTCAAACGTGATGCTGGGCACGACTAATTCAAACGAGCCCATCTCACGCCGGTAGGCTTCGAGTTGGCTGATCTCGTCGCCGTAGAAATCCTTCTCGGCGGACGTGCGGGCATCGCTTTGCTTCTTCCGCGCCTCTTCGATGAACGGCGGCACGTCGTTCTCTACCTGAATCTTGATTCGTTTCTCGGTCTCGCTCTCGATGGCAACCCGGGTGGTTTCGCACGCAATAACGTCGAGCGGTGAAAATGCCTTGCGGTATGCCGAGGCGCCTTGGGCGTGGTCCCAGTGAAAATGCGTATTGATGATGTAGCGGACAGGCTTCTCGCTGACCTCCCGCCGGATCTGCGCGATGAGCGAAGCAGCCGCCGAAGCCTTCGAGTGCGTATCGACGACAACGAGGTGGCTCGACTGCTCGAAGATCGTGGCGTTGCAGTTGATCAGCGCCGCGGGACGCGCCACGCAGGAGTAAACACCGGCGGTTACCTTCTCGATGTTGAAGAGCCGGCGGGGAGCCGTGGCGGACTGCGCCCGCGCCGACGCGGCCCGCACGAAACTGGTCTCAGCTAGTGTCGCACCGGCCCAGCCGGCAAGCAGGCTCGCGACGAAACCGCGGCGAGACGGATGATGGTGAGAGTGGTGATGATGCGGGTGCATCTGTAGCCTCCCCGGTATTCGCCGGCGCGGGAGTCAGGCCGTAGTCGTCATCTTGGCGCGAACACACTCCCCGAGCGCTTTGATCATGCGTACGCACTCACCGCGGGCTTCCTTCAACCCGGCGGGGGTCGGGTTCCCTGTGTTGATGTAGTCGAGGATGACTTGCTCGGCCGCCGCGAATTCCTGGCAGGCGTGGGCGACGTCGGAAGCGATCTCGTGTGGGATCGTGGTCACACCGTTGGTGTCACCGTGAATCAGGTCGCCGGAGTGAACGGTAATCCCACCCACATTCACTGGAACGGCAAGGTTCAGCAGCTGCGGATAGCCGTGCGAGCAGATGACGCCGTCGCTAAAGCAGGGGAATCCCAACGCTCGTACTTGGTCGAGGTCACGCGCCGCGCCGCTCGTGATCAGTCCCGCCGCGCCGAAGCCTTTGTAGATCGTGGTCATCACTTCACCGAAGGTTGCGGCCACCAGCGGACTGTCAATGTCTTGGATCACCACGACTGCCGGCTGGGGAAATTCAGCGAACTTCGCGACTTGTTCCTCGAGTCCGGCGTAATCGGCGCCGGCGCGGGGAACAGCGCCCGATCGGAAAGTGGCGGTGGATGCGTAACCAACCATCGGCGGCATTTCAGGAAAGCAGGCACGGATGCGCCCGTCCATGTAACCGCTCGTCTGAGGAAGGACTTTGAAAACCTCGATGACATTCGAGATCGTTGGGGTATCGTACTGGCCGAGAAGCTTCAGGTCGCTCTCGGAAAGCTGCGGAATACTCAAGTAGGGCTCCTCTCGGGAAGAGCCCATTGTAACGCGACGACGCGAACGAGTATCTTTGCCGCGGGAATCGTTGAGCTACGGTCGGAAAGGAGGCGGCTCAAGACACGACGTTCTGATGCAAAAAGGCCTTACCGTTCCACCCACAGTCGGGAAAAAGAAGATATGGGTGGTAACGATGGGTACGCCGAAACGGCATCCGACGCCGCATCCGGTCATGCCCCACGAACCGTCGGTCAGACCTTGGTTCACTTGACGCGTGGCCGACTCCAAGGCGGCCTGATCGTAGGTTGCGGAAGCGGCCAGAGAATTCGCTGTGAAACCTAGGTCTCGGCTTCCAAGCGTATCAGTGGTGGGCCCGCCCGAATTCAGCAAGCTACCACTGATCAAACCAGCCGAAGCGGCGCTCAGCGATCCGAGCAGAGCACCCGCCTTGCGTCCGATCGTCGGATTCAGCTTCTTGAGCTGAGCCATGTGTTGAAGCTGCTCGACCTGCATTTCAGCGATATCGGCGGCGGCGTTTCTGCGGTCGATCGTGATCTTATCCCGCGTATTTGCCATGGTGGCCATCTCGCCGGCCTTGACGAGCCCAATGACGTCCCCGTTGGGTCGGGACGTGACCAATTCACCTTGCTCAACTGAAACGGAAAGTATGTCCGGACGCGAAATGTACACCACCGCCCGTGTTTGCTCATCCTGGGGAGTTAGTAGCAACCCGGCAACGTGAAGAGTCGGAGTGGCCGAACTCGACGTCAGAATTTCCAGCGAACCTCCGTCAAGCGCAATTTTGTCGCGCCCAACCCGCACCCGGGAACCGACACCGACCAAATATCGCGAGCCCTCATTGAGCTGTAGTAGGGTCGGAAGCTGACCGCTGGTCACTGCTTCGCCTAAGAAAACGGTAGTACTACCCGTGACCTCACTGCCGCTCACATCGAACACAGAATCGGACACGGCCAAGCCAACAGCAAGGCGCCCTTAACTCGCTACGGCCCCCCCGAGAGTGAAAGCCAAAAACAACAACAGAGCGACTGTGTGGCTTGTAAGACGACGCTTCATAAGTCTCCCATTAACTGTGCAACCACAGGGGTCAGTACTCCGCGTTCCAAGTGGGGGGAGGAACATCTAAATTGTTGACACTATTATCCGAGACATAACCCCTTTCCGTCAAGCAACTTCTTCGCACCCACCAGTCGGCTCACATTTCCGGGCGTATCGTCCTAGGCGACGGAAGTGATTGATGAGATTGCGGGTTAGCTACGCTGTCACACGTATTTCCGTGCGCAAGGGGCGGTTTCCATTAGCGGCTTTCAGGTAGCACGGTGAGTCGCTCGTCCAGCCGATACAGGGACGCATCGACTCGGGGGTTCACTTCAGCCGTCCGGCCAAAAAGCTCGAACGACTTCTCTCCATCCTCCTCACGGCGGACGTTCCAAGGCACGGTCACCCCGGAGACATCTCGGTATTTTGAATACATGGTCCGTTCTTCGGATACGATCTTCGTCTTGGGATCGCGGCGCTGATACACCTGCTGAACCGGAAGTCGGTCTGATTGCCGCAGGTAGTACCTCACACCGTCTCCTTGGCTGTCAGTAACGTCGATAGCATCGGTCGGCACATTGTCGATGATCTCGACGCCGCGATGGTAGAAGTACATCCGCGGCTCATCGAGTCGGTACCGGAGGAAGTGGAAGATGTCGCGGCGCACCGATTCCCGGTAGCGAATCATGCGTTCGGGTGCCAAAGGTCTCGCTCCACGGTAGGTGACCTCCCAACCCTGCCCGCGCTCGAACAGCGTGTAGTAGTCGCCTTTTTCGGTGTAGACTTCGCGCCTACTGACGGGGAGCCACTCCGAGTCAGCGTCCTTCTCGATCTGGCCGTAGTTTTGATAAATGGTGATCACAGCCAGACCTTTGATGTTTTCCCGGTAGAAGGCGTAGGCGCGGCCCGTCTGTACGAGATACCGGACGTTGAGGAAGCGCTCTCCTCCCAGTGCATCAAGGCATTCGTTCAGTAGACGCCGCCCAAGTTCCTGCCGGCTCTCCGCCCTTCCGGCCGAGGATGAGACTAGAGCCGCCGCCGGGAGCACGAGCAACTGCCGCCGGCTCAACGAGCCGGATGGGCGGCGCGGTTCGCGACGTTGCCGATGGACTCTTCGATAGGCCTTCATCCTCTCAACACCTCCTTGCATTGTGCGACGCGCCGGCGGCCGGCACGGTTCCGAAACTGCCACAAGTTTAGCGGGCCGGGCCCGGCTGATTCCAGAAGCTGTACCGATGACCACCGGAAAAGATTGACAAACGTTGACCCCCTGGTCACAATGCGAAGCGGATCGTATCGGAGGTTCCTCATGTCAAAGAACGGCATTAACAGCAGTAGGATTTGGATGGTGGCGATTGCTCTGGCGTTGATGCTGGGCGTACTGTCACCCGCGCACGCGGCGAAGAAGATGCAGCCGGAGGAACTCGTCGGCTTGCACCTCGACGCCATCGGCCCCGCCGATGTACGAGCCGCGATGAAATCCCGCGTCTTTCGAGGGCAAGGGATTTGGCGAGTACTCCAGGGTGGCCGCGCTCAACTGCCCGCCGTCGTATTTGAAGCCTCCGATGGAGAGTCGATCAGCCTTCGGTTCGATACACAAGGGAACCCAACTTATTACGGCGAGCACCTTGTCTACAACGGTGACGATGTGCGGATCTTTCAGGGATTCCAGGGCGGGCTCTCGCCACTCGGCCAGTTCTTCATTGGCAACAAGGGTTTGCTGCGGGAGGGTCTTCTTGGCGGCGTTACATCCACCGCATGGCCACTGCTGAATTTGGACGCAAGAGGCGCAAAACTCAAGTACGGGGGGCTCAAGAAAGTGGAGGGCCGCGAACTACATCGTCTCGACTACAAGTCGCGTAAGGGCGGCGGACCCGCCAAAGTACGGCTCTATTTCGAGCCCGAGACGTACCGCCATGTCCAGACAGAGTACAACTACGAGATCCCCGCTGGCATCGGCGCCAACCCCGACGCTTCGGCAGCCCAGCAGTCGACGTACGTCAACGTCATCGAGACCTTTTCGAGCTTCCAGGATATCGACGGACTCACCCTTCCCGTGAAATGGAAGATCCACTACAACCGCTCCAATCAGGGGGGCGGCCCGGGATCGTTCGTCGCCGAATGGGAATTCGCTTTCACAAGCGGCGTTCACAACCAGCCGATCGAGCCCGCACTGTATGGGTTGGGCGCCAAGGCCTCCGAGTAGACGGGCACCGGCACAGCCATACTCTCTCGTGCTTGCAGTTGATGCTCAGCGCGCCACGTAGCCTTGGCGTGTTCGCACCTTCACGTCCGGCCTGTTTACTCGCACCTCGACGGGACGCCATGAGCCATCGAACTCCTGGTTCTTCGGGTAGTAAGCAATGGTGTAGACGCTCCGAAGCTCTTCGGTCACTTCAACGAACGGGTCGACTTCATCCCGCGTTGTCGCGTGGAATACCCGGCCACCCGTCGCCGCCGCTAGAGCCTCCATATTCTTCAATGCGGTTTGCTCGATCAGCCGCTGGGAAACACCATCCGAGGAACCCTGGCCGACCAAGAACGGATAGATCAGTGTCTCGATGCGGCCCGCGGCCTGCTGTAGGTCTTCGAACTCCACCAAGGAAGCGGCGGCCAGCAAATCCCGCCGAGCCTCTTCGGCACGCTCTTGATATTCCAGCCAGCGTTTGTTCTTCCTTTTCTTTTCCGGGATCGGTTTGTGCGACAAAGCGGCCAGTTGATTGTCCTGGCCATCGCTAATGATGACCAACGCATTTCGTTGGCCTGCCCTCGCGCGCAGCTCTTCGTTGTACGCCAGAACGACGGAATCGTAGAGCGGCGACCCGCCGGACATTGGCGGAAGCGCATCGATCCTTTGTGCCAGATCGTCCCGGTCTGAGCTCAGAGGGGAGGCGACCGTAAATACCTCGTTGCCCAGGATGTATACCGCAATGCGATCCGCCGGACGCGCCGCGGCAACAAACCGCCGCGCGACTAGCCTCATCCCGGTGCGGTCTTCGATCGTGCTTCCGCTCATGTCGAGCAAGACCGCCATATTGAACGGGGCGTCGCCCGACGTCACGGAAACAAGCTCTTGGGCCGCGCCGGCTTCGACAACTTCAAAGCTGGATTCGTCCAGGTCGGTGACCGGTGTGCCGTCCTGGGCAGTCACCGAAACGGCCAGGCTAACCATCCTGACCTCGGACGAAAACCGCACAGCGTCAGGCCCAAGACCGTCGGCGTCGCGCAGGCTGGGGCCGTCTGCTGACTTCTCTCGCGGCACGCCGCTCAGGATCTCTTCGAGGATAACGGGGGCCTGCCAAGGCATCTTGACCACGGCATCGCCCGGCACCTGCATGTCTCGGAAAACGACGTGTTTGGGAGCGGAGGCCTGCAACTCGATCCGGCCGTAGGTATTCTTGCGCCGGCTTTGTGTGTCGCCGATCGTCACTGCCGATGTGCCAGGCGATGTATCCGGGGACGTGGTGGCCTCCAGGAGGCCACCATCGGGTAACGTGAATGTATCGGGCTGCTCGCCGAGTTTCGCATCCACCCGCATGGCCTTCCAGGGCGCCGTGATCTCGATTCCGCCCGTTTCGGTTTCGATCTTCCCGGTGACCACCATCCCTTCGAGTACGATGTCTCCGCTCTCACTCTTGCCTTCTAACCCGAAACCATAAGGCAGATCCAACGTCAAGTTGACGCGCGCATCCTCGGCAACGCACTCGATGACGGTGAGCGAGTCCTCCTGCGTCATCAGGACATCGCCCTGGCGGATCGGACGATCGGGACCTTCCGCTCTGAGTTGCAACGGGCCTCGCACGACGGTGACCGCCGTCCGGCCCGACGGATTAATGACGCGGACGACCGGCCCTATTCTCTCCTCATAGCGAAGGAGCTTTTCCCAGTCGGAGAGTTGCCGGCGCAACTTCTCGATATCGGTTGCGTCCGGAACCTTCGCGATGAATTCGCGGTAGTGGTTCGACGCGGCGTCAAAGTTTCCATCCCGGGCGTACAGTGTGCCGAGCATGCGATGAACGCCCGTATACCGGTCGCTGTCATCGCGCGTGAGAACCGCTTCCGCCGCTGCTTGGGCCCCGGCATAGTCGTTGAGCTGGAGGTACGCCATCGCCGCATAGTAGAGTCCGAGCCCGGAGTCCTCATCAATCTGCGATAACTGTTCACCCAACTCGACAACCGTTTCCCAATCCTCCGTCTGTGCCACCGCTTGGAGCTTTTCAACATCCTCGGCGGTTTCAAACGCACTGATCTGCTCTTCCACGACTTCGCGGTCGATCGCGCCGGGGCGGACTTCGAGATATCGCCGGTAAGCCTCTGTGGCAGCCGCGTAGTTCCCCTCGCGCGCGTGGATGCGCCCGAGTAGCTGGAATACGTCAGGAAACTTTTCCGCATCCGGCCCGCCGGCGACCGTTTCCGCCGCTGCCCGGGCGGCATCGAAGTTCTCGAGGTTGTATTCCGCGGTCGCGAGGTAGAACGACGCGTCCCCGCGGGCCGGCTCGGCATTCAATAGGGATTCCGAGCGGCTTTTCGCTGACGCCCACTCCTGGTCCTGGATGTCGAACCGCGCGAGGTGAGCGAGCGGCTGGAGATATTCGGAATCGGCCTCAGCGGCTCGCGCATAGGCTTGTCGCGCGGTCTGCTCGTCGCCCAATTGTTCGTGCGCATAGCCCAAGACATTCCAGGCTACGGCGAACTCGGGGTACTCGTCGACGGCACGTTGCAGATCATCCGCCGCACGGACATAGTTGGGAGCATCGGAAGCCAGCACTTCAAAAGCGGTCTTATAGAGCGTCAACGAGGAGAGCGGCGCGCCGTCGGTCGTCTTGCTGGGCGACGGACCCAGGAGCTTCTCGAGACGCTTGCGCTGTTCGTCGGCCAAAGCCCGCCGAAACTCTTCGTTGTCGTAGAAGCCCTTGCGATAGTCGAGCTTCACCTCCGGCCGGCTGACGGTGATCTTCACCTCGCGGATCTTCTTGGTGTTCTCGCGTTTTGGGGGCGAGTAGCCGATCAGGTAATAGCCTCCGAGGTCCTTCTTAACGTGGTCGAAGATCTCGCCTAAATCGTTCGAGTCGGTGACCACCGCGCCGTGGGTCATCTTCGCGAGTACCTTGAGACCCTGTTGACTGCCGCGATGGCCGTCCATCAGCCCCGCAGTCACAGGGGCTTGACCTTGTATGAAACTGGGAACACCCATCTGGAACTGCGTCTGTGAAAAGATGATCTCCTTCTCCATCCCAAATCGGTTGTCCGCCGAGACGGCCCCGACTTCGAGGCCGCTGGCATCAACAACATACATGCTGATCCGCGCCCGCATCGACTCGCCTCTCAGGCGCTCCAGTAGATCAGCATCCTGCAGACCGGTAAAGCTCCTTTGAAACGTGTCGAAACCCATCGAGTGCCCGCGCGAAAAGAGCACGATCATCTTCTTGCCGGGATAGATGCTCAGATCGCGAATCAGGTCGACGTAGCGCAGGGTGCGTACGCGGCTCATGTGATCGTCGAACATGTCGAACGTCTCGTTGGGAGTGTTGGGACCAGCGCCGCGGAGCAAGGCATCCAGGTCATTTGTGCCCTCCGCCTGCTGTGAGTCATACTCCATAACGATCTGTGGACGATTCTCGGTGAACTTGTTACCCGACAGCACATCCTTGAGCCCGACCTTGTCGAGATAGGCCAGCAACAATTCGCGGTCGTCGACGAACGGCGTACCGTTAAGCGAGAGTAGCGCGTTGTCGGGCAGATCGTTCTCGACGAACTTCCGCACCGCCTTGCGAACGCGCAACTGCTCCGCTTCGCCGATGTGCGTCGCAATAAAAATACGCAACTCCTCCGAGGGAGACGGCGGAGTAGCAGGCGCGTCTGGGGCCACGCCGGTACCGGGAAGCGAGCGCTGCTCGCGCACGGCAACAGCTTCTCCACGCGGATAGTCGACGTAGTCGAAACTGACGATTTGCTGTGGCTCGCTGTTCTCGAAGAGCTGGAAGTCCTCGCGGGTCAGCCCCTCGACCGGTTCCCCGCGGCGCAGGGTCGCCCGGACCTCGACTTCCATCAACGCCGTTTCCGTACGGAAGACGACATCGTCGCCCGAACCGCTAGCGTCTGGCGGTTGAGCCTGCTGCGCCAACAGGTAGCCGCCGGTCGCCAAGGCAGCAACCCCGAGACACAGGCGTTTCAGTCGTTTCTCTTTCACCAAGAGAAGCCCCCCGGACGGATTTACGGCCTACTCAGTAACAGTGCTAACCCGATTATGGCGCTAGCCCGATTATGGCCTATTCAGGAAGCAAGGAATCAAACTCATCGGGCCAACCGTGATATACATTACTGGCGATGGCGCGGTGTGGGTTGGTTACAGCGATTCCGCGAAGACCGTAGCGGGGTCTTGAGGCTATTGGGTCCGGGACGGCTTCCCGCCGTCCCTCAAAGAGGCTTTACGACCTGGAAGCTACGCTCCCAACGTGTCTTGTCGAAGAAGTGAAGCACGACGTCCGCGAAATGCTCAACGCGAAAGTTGAGTAGCCGATCCGTGGGCGCATCGTACGACCAATAGATCAACCAGGGCTTGCCGATGATGTTCTCGCGCGGGACGAAGCCCCAGAAGCGGCTGTCGTCGGACAAGTCGCGATTGTCGCCCATCACGAAGTAGCGTCCGGGTGGGACAACAAGTTCGCCGTCTCGGACGTGGTTGCGCAGCATGTTGATCGCCTCGGGCCGCAACGACACACCACCCTGGACCGGGCCCGGGAAGCGATCGCGGACCGCCGTTGCATAAGCCGTCTTGTGCACCTTATAGGGTTCGTCCACCGGCGAACCATTTCGGATCAACTGCTTGTCCTCGATGCGGATCCGGTCCCCCGGCAGTCCGATGACGCGCTTGACATAGGTTTCTTCAATGTTCAACGGGTATCGAAAGACAACAATGTCGCCGTGCTTCACATCTTGATAGGGCAGTTAGCCTACCGAGGAAATCGCCGCCCGGCGCATACGCCAGCTTGTCGACCCAAAGATGGTCGCCGATCAGAAGAGTGTTCTCCATCGAAGGCGTGGAAATCACATAACCCTGGACGACGCACGTTGAGACGAAGAGATAGACAACCAGCACGGTCGCCCACTCGGCGATCACGCGGCGCCAACTCTCACGAGCGGGTTCAGCGGCGTGTTGAGGTTTTCTATTTCTGTGCTTCATGGCTCTCCTATTTTCTTAGACGAAAATAGCGGCCAAGCGGTAGCACCTGAGTATCACCAGCGTCAGGACAGGATCTGGTAGGCCGCAAACGCGCACACGTATCCCATCCCGGTCATGTAAACGAACTGGATGATCGCCCACTTCCAGCCACCGGTCTCGCGCCTCACAACGGCCACGGTGGACATGCACTGCATGGCAAACGCGAAGTAGATCAACAGGGCGATCGCGCCGGGCAGGGTCAGGTCTGACTGCAATGCGCTCTGCAATTCCAGCGAACCCTCGTCCGCCTCCATCCCGTAGATCGTACCCAGTGTGCCGACGACGACCTCACGCGCAGCCAGCGATGTGATGAGCCCGATTCCGATGCGCCAGTTGAACCCGAGAGGCTCGATGAACGGCTCGATCGTGCGGCCAATCGTCCCCGCGATGCTTTCAGAGATTTCCGGCGGCTCGCCGTTCTGCAGTGGCACGCTCGCGAGAAGCCACAGAATGACTGTCGTGGCCATAATGACCGTGCCGGCCCGCCGCAGGAAGATCTTCGCGCGGTCGAACAATCGCAGCCCAATAGACCGTAACGTCGGCATGCGGTAGGGGGGCATTTCGAGCATGAACGGCGTCCGCGCGCTCTTGAGCACCGAAGACTTCAACACCGCCGCCGTGAAGATCGCGGCCGCAAATCCCAGGGCATAGAGGCCGATCATCGTGGCCGCTCTCACGCCCAGAAACTTGCCCAGAATCTCCTGCTGAGGTATGAACGCCGCGATCACCAGCGTATAGACCGGCAAACGTGCCGAGCAGGTCATGAACGGGGCGATCAGTATCGTCGCCATGCGATCGTGCTTGTTTTCAATCGTGCGCGTCGACATGATCGCGGGGATCGCACAGGCATAAGCCGAAATCAGAGGGATAAACGATTTGCCTTGCAGTCCGACCTTCGCCATAGTGCGGTCGGCGATCAGCGCGGCGCGCGCCATGTAACCCGAGTCTTCGAGCACACCGATGAAAATGAACAGCAACAGGATCTGCGGCAGGAAGACGATGACCGAACCTACACCGCCCCAAATTCCTTCAATCAGCAGCGACCGGAACCAGGACTCGGGCAGAATGGATTGAATCCAGCCTCCCGACATCGAGATCATCGCCTCAACACCGTCCATGAGCGGTACGGCGGCGAGAAATATCGTCTGGAACACAGCGATGACGACGACCGCGAAGATCAAAGGTCCGGCCACCGGGTGCAAGAAGAGTGCATCGAGCCGGCGCGTCCAACTCGAAGGCAACGGTGCCCGGTACCCCGCTCGTTCGCCCAGCTCGGCTGACCACTGGCGGCACTCTGGAACATTCGAGATGATCGGCAGTTGAACCGGCTTCGGCAGGCCAAAAGCTCCTTCGAGAAACTCCTCGACCGCCGGCAGCCCTTCGCCGGTACGGGCGCTGACCAGTGCGACGGGCGTCCCGACTTGCTCGGCCAGGGCATTGACATCGACCTTGCCGCCCCCCCGCCTGAGGTCGTCCGCCATGTTGAGCAGGACGAGCGTCGGGAGTCCAAGACTCAAGATCGGGGCCGCGAGAGTGAGTTGGCGGCCGAGGTTCGTGACGTCAACGATCAGGATGACGGCGTCCGGCTTCGGGACATCGTCCATCTCGCCGCGCAGCACATCGTGGGTAACCTGCTCGTCTTCCGTCCGCGGGTACAAGCTGTAGACACCCGGTAGGTCAACAAGAAGGACGTCTTGCCCACTCAGCTTGGCGCGGCCCAGGCGTTTCTCGACCGTTACACCGGGATAGTTAGCGACCTTCTGGCGGAGCCCGGTCAGGCGATTGAAGAGTGTGGACTTGCCCGAATTGGGCGGCCCCACAAGAGCGACTGTCCGGTTAGCGCCTGCTCTCGCGGCAGGCAGATCGAGTACGGGCAGGTTCGCCGGCGCGGAACTCATGCGTCCCCGTTTTGCCGGGACGCGCGAACAAACAACTTGGCCGCCGTCTCGCGGCGCAGGGCAACTTCCGAACCGTCTACGCGGAAAACACGAGGGTCACCGAAGGGAGCGGAGCGCGCCGCCGTAATCGATGTTCCCGGCAGGAACCCTAACTCCATCAGGCGACGGGCCTCAGGCTCGGACAGTTCAATCCGGTCGAGGTACGCTTCTTCTCCCTCACGGAGATCGGCAAGAGTGGCGGCGCCGTTGCTTGTCATGTGGCGGGGCGAGAATCTCTACTTGACACTCAGTTGCAAAGAGACTCAGTATCCTGCGCACAAAGTCGGCTTGTCAAGGGCCGGCCCAAACATCCGCCGCGATCCAAGCCGGATGGGAGAGCGGCGCGCATATCAATGCGCGCGTCCGCGGGCAACAGCTCACGGAAGGCCGCAACAAGGCCCGTGAATGACGTTGGAAATAGACGAATGTACTCAGGCGCTCCGTGGGAGCACCAGACATGCTGGTGAAGAAGAAGCGCGGAGCGCGGGCCGGTACCCGCCACTCCGCCCAGATAGAACCGGACCTGGTCAGGGGCCGATCGGAATCTTGATGATCTTCTTCTGAATCGCGTATTGCACCAACTGCGCCTTGTTGTGGATGTCGAGCTTCCGCATCAAGTTGAACTTGTGGGCCTCAACGGTCTTGACGCTTAGATTCAGGTGCTGCGCGATTTCCTTCACCGACTGACCTTCGGCGAGGAACTTCAGAATCTCTTTCTCGCGCGGCGTCAAGGTCGCGAACCGCGGTTGGCGGTGCGTCGACTTGATCCGCGTACGGAAGTCGTCGACAAGCTGCGAGAGCATCTTCGGGCTCAGGTAGCTGCCACTGCGATAGACGTCACGGATGGCCAGCAACAACTGCGGCGCCGGGCTATCTTTCAGCACGTAGCCGCTTCCGCCCACTTCCATGCATTCGACGAGATAGTCTTCGTCATCATACATCGTCAAGAACAGCACCTTCGTTTCCGGGCGCGCTTTCTTGATCTGGCGGGTTGCCTCGAAGCTCGACAGCCCCAGCATTCCGATGTCCATCAGTACGACATCGGGCCGCAGCGCCGAGATCTTGTCGACGGATTCGGAACCGTTTTTTGCTTCTCCTACCACCTCGATGTCCGTCTCGGTGGACAGCAGGGCGCGAGTCCCCTGTCGAAACAGGGTATGGTCGTCGGTTAACAGAACACGTATCTTAGACATTGGCTTAACCTCATTCGATCTAAACTGATTCCGCCGCTTTGGTGGCGGCCAGAATCGCAACCACCACTCGTGCACCCTTTCCCAGGGCTGAATCAATATCGATGTCGCCGCCCAACAGCGCGACGCGTTCCCTCATTCCAGATAGTCCGAATGACTCCCTATTGCGGGAAGGTTTGGACAAATCAAATCCCACTCCGTCGTCTTCGACTTTCAAATGAATCCGCCCATTCCGGCGGCCTACACGCAGGCCGACCTGATTGGCATGGGAGTGCTTGATGATGTTGCTGAAGCACTCCTGCACAAGGCGGTAGACCATAATCTGCGTACTCTTGGGCAGATGATCCAGACCGGACATCTGCAGATCGACATCGCCGGAAAACGTCCGGCGGAAGTTACTGACAAACTGGCGGATACTCGCCGGCAACCCCAGATCCTCGAGCACATTCGGGCTCAGGGCGGCAATCAACCGGCGCATCTCTTCGATCGTCTGCTCGGTCAGGCTTTGGGTCTCAACCAGCCGCTCCGCCACGTCCCGGGCTTCCTCCGGCAGGCTGGCACGAATCATTTCCAGGTATAGCCGGATCACCTGCATCGACTGGCCCACTTCGTCGTGCAGTTCCTCGAGCAACTTCGCCTTGTCAATTGCCAGGGCGCACCGTTCCGCTACCGCTTCGAGCAATGTCATTTCGCACGGCAGACAGTGATATTCCTGCGAAAAGCCCAGTTGCAAAACGCCCCGCACCTCGCCACGCACCGTCAAGGGGACGCCCCACACGCTCCGAAACGCCTTCCGTATGGCGGCGTTCCGGATCAGCGGTTCGTTCCGTACGTCAACCACCACCATCGACTCGCCGCTCTTGGCGATTCGTCCCGCCATGCCGCGTCCGCCCGTGGTGTTGAACTCGGCGGCCAACTCCGCGTCCAGGCCCTTCCAGGCCTTGGCTTCCAACTTTTTCGCCCGCCTCTCACGCAACAGGATCACGCCCGCCTGCGCCCGGAACGTGCGCATCAGGGTATCGAGCACGTGGCCCATCAACTCCTGCACGTTCAGGGACTGGAGCTGGTCCTGGAAAATCTCATAGAACGTCTGCGCCTCCATGTCCCTGACCTGGTAGTAGGCGCTGTTCAACGTAAGCTTGATGCAGAAGTAGAGGTGATCGAGCGCGGAAAGGTGGCCCGGTAGTCGTTCGGGAAGAGCTTTTTGAGATCGGGAGCCAGCGCTCCTTCGTACTCTTTCAGCGAGGCGAGTACTGACCTGCCCCCTGAAAACGAATCCGAATCTTGAGAGAGAATCGAAGGATTCGGGTGTGTGTAAGGAGGCAGGAAATGACGAGGAAGCGATACACGAGCGAACAGATTATCCACAAGCTGAGGG
>Ga0315336_1002233_pt1 | contig 30960 bp, 28 predicted proteins | sample ASW5metaG_FD_204512 | JGI IMG/M metagenome (GOLD analysis project Ga0315336, IMG submission 204512) | Ammonia-oxidizing marine archaeal communities from Monterey Bay, California, United States - ASW #5 | ecosystem: Environmental > Aquatic > Marine > Intertidal zone | place: USA: California...
GCCCTCATACATGCTGTGGGCCCCGGTTGGCAGTATGTCGCCATTGGAATCGCCTACGGGATGTCGGCTGCGGCGCTTTTGGGCATTGGCAAGGTCGGCCAGGCAGACTCACTTCGTCGCGAACCCGTGCTGGCTAATTTAGCGGGGTACCTCCATCTAATAGGTAGTAATCGAATCCTACTGACATTAATGGTGTTGGCATCGATCACCGAAGTGTTCGGTTTTACTCACATGACCTTATTGCCTGTGTTTGCAAAAGAGGTGCTGGGCGTTGGACCCGTTGGGCTGGGTTTCATGACGGCAGTTCGGCAGGGAGGAGCTCTAATCGGGCTTTTCTTCCTAGCTAACCTGAGGGACTTTCATAGTAAAGGGCTATTGATGTTTGGCATCGCTTTCGGGTTTGGTGCTGGAATGATGCTGTTCTCTTTGGCCACCAATCTTCTCGTATTCATGTTGGTCTTGGCGGTTGTCAACGCCTTCGCAATGGCTGTAGACACTCTTTACAAGACTCTGATGCAAGAAAATGTGGCTGATGAGCAACGTGGCCGAGCTATGGGTTCATGGGTGTTGAGCATCGGAGTTGCCCCAGTGGGGCACTTGGGAGTTGGAGGATTGGCCGGTGTCTTAGGGGCACCCGGAGCCTTGTTGGTGAATGGTGCAGTCTTGTCTATTGTCAGCTTGGCAACTGTGGCAGGACTCCCGAGAATCCGTCGATTGCCTTAATGAGGACGGCTTAGTTTTGCCTAGGGCCGCCAGGGAATCTGGGTCATAGATGGTCAAGGCGAGTTTGCGTCGATGATTGGCGCGCCGGGCATGCGTCCGTTGATGAATCGGGTTTTGTCCCTTCCGGAGAAACCTGGGGGAGTAGCATCGGTGGGGTTCTGATATTATCTGGGCGATTGACCGGCCTTTGATGGATTATCACCACCAACACAGCGAGCCCGCGTTCTCGGTGTAGTTCAACTCTCCCCCGTCTCCACCAAGAACACAGTGATTCTGCCTCTGGGCCTTCTGGGTCCGGGGGCGTTTCATTTATAAGGACAATGCCACTGCCGCCTCGGGTGGTAGCTACGTCGGAATCGACCTGGCCGATACGGCAGTGGCATTGGCGTAATAGAGGTACCCCGAAGCCAAGTTCATGGTGACAACAGGTTTCCGGTTGCCCTTAGAGGACAATGAGTTTGACATTGTTCACTCACCAGCGTATTCAGTAATGAGCCCAATTACCTAGAAATGGTGGCAGAGATGTACCGCGTGTCCAACCGGTTCGTTCTCGTCGATATTAGGCTGTTGAAAGACCTCGGCAAGCAACTAGAATCGGTCTACAACATCCAGTTCAACGACAGAGAAGTTGAAGCCACCGTGCCATACGTGGTGAACGATTCGGATGAGGTTGCCGATTTTATCCTGCAGATGAAACCCAGACCCAAGACGCTGTACGGTACCGGGTACTTCCACCAGGTGGCCAAGGAAGCCGAGACTCCCCACGACGATGTCTGCACGGCCGTACTCTTGATTCAAAAGGGCACCCAAGAAGGCGGACCGGTCATGTTGGACTTGAACGATCTGCCTATACAGCTTTCAATCTCCGAATCGTAACCTGGCTAACCTCTCGAAAATCTTCCACCAGGAAAAAATCCACTCTGGCCTGCTTACCTTCTTCTCGTGGCGCCTTCACGGCAAGTGCTGACTCCCGGAGACGAAAGGTTTGAGCGCAGCGTAGATAACGTCGTTTATCGGCGTTGGCACTCCCGCAGATATTCCAGCACGCACCACAGCTCCGTTTAAGGCCTCCAACTCAAGAGGGCGGCCAGCAAGGATATCCGCATGCATGGATGCATGCATCTCCTCCAGCGCCCCTTCGATATATTCGATGGTATCCTGAACTATGTTTTGATTCAGGTCCACGCCCGAGGCTAGGCCCACTGCGCTAATCTCCTCCATGCAACCCATTATTACCCTTCGCCACTCAGGTAGTGGTAACAACTGGTCCATGGTCTGGCGGGACAAGGACATGACTCCAGCCGTCGTCGCGATGTACAGGAATTTCGTCCAAAGGGTCCTCTGGATGTTATTGGACAGTTGGGCGGGAATACCGGCCTTCCGGAACGTGGCCGATATCGATTCGCAACGTGGTGAATCAACGCCGTCCGGCTCCCCAAAAACAATCTCCACATCTTTTCCTATTTGCCTGACCACTCCGGGTCCTTCGAGGCTAACATCGATATATGCTGCTCCGGGAAGCACCTTTTCGGCGCCATGGCATCGTGCGGCGGCTTCAAAACTGTCGATGCCATTTTGCAAACAAAGGACCGTGGTATTCGGGCTAAGCATTTCCACCATCGCTGGGACGGCCTCTTGGTTGTGGTAGGTCTTAACGGTGAGCAAGACCAAGTCCACCGGCCCAACCTGTCCAGGGTAGTCGGTGGCCATACATTCGACGATAAACTCGTTATCGTCGGTGATAATCTGTAGGCCATTGCTGCGAATAGCGTCCAGATGAGCGCCCCGGGCAATCAATGTCACTTCGTTCCCGCCCTGCGATAACATGCCCCCGAAATATCCGCCGATGCTGCCAGCCCCCATTACCGCTATACGCATGGCTACTATAACTCCTCAGATTTTCAACTTCATGCCGCCGATATTACTCGAATCAACCGTTGATTCCCAGTGATACAACATGAGGGCCAGCCAAGGCCTACATTTCACAGAGAGACCCGAGTTGATATCTGTCAAACACCATTCGTGTTAGTATGGAAATCTTGCCCAATCGACACTCAGTTCAATACGCCCGGTCATTAATCCTGAATCAACCAGCATCTAGGAGTTAGTCGAAATCCTTATGCAGGAAGCTAAAACAAGGTTGTATAAAATATGCCGATTTATGACGCGATAGGTGATGCGTATGACCTAGTATATCCTGACACTATCTAGAGAGTGCCGTTTGTCAAAGACCTCCTGAAAAGACTTGGCAAGAATTCGGTTCTTGAACTAGGGATCGGGACTGGTCTATTCGCCATACCGTTGCATGAAGCCGGCTTTAACATCGAGGGACTGGAGATTAGCCAGGTGATGATTGAAGTTGTCGGCCAGAAGGCGCCTGGGCTCAAGGTTTACAAAGGGGACATACGAAACTATTAAGATTAACGGGCGATATGACGCTATTCTCGCGTTAAGCTCGGTCCTCGTCTTTGTCGCAAACGAACAAGAGATTAAGCAGTGCTTACAACGCTGCTACGACCACTTAGAATCGAACGGCATGCTTTTTCTGGAGTTACCTAATAATTCGGTCGAGATCTCTAAGAGTAACAATAGCCAGGAGCTTCATCAAAGCGAAGATCAAAGCACCATTGTCGTGATTCAGAGCGCGGTTGAAGGTCAAGATTGGAACGAGACTTGGCACGTTTTCAGGCACAATGGAGAGGGGTTAATTCACAAAGAAGTAGTTTGCCAGGAATACATCTATTCGCCAAACACTTTGGCCGTTCAACTTCAAGAGGTCGGCTTTGTTGTCATCGAAACACATGGCGACTTGTTGGGAAACGCATTCGAGGAGTCGAGATCTTGGAGACGAGTTCTCGTCTGCGAAAAGCGAAGTTGGCATCAGTAAATCGCCATAGGAAGACCTGGTCAAATTGTGACGTTCACCTGGCCCCATGATAAATGCGTCTTTAAGTGGACCGACCGGTCCGGTCGTCCTTGGATATAGGAGGGGAAATGGTTTCTGAAAGTGGTTCGGACGAAGTTGCGCTGTTCAAGTCGTACGGGAATCTACAGCCCATAAATGCGGAACTCGCAAAGCCTATGTTGAAGGAAGCTAAGGAGATACTGGATCCGCTTGGGATTCTGTTTTGGCTCCGACAGGGTACTTGCCTTGGCGCAGTCAGGGACCAAGCCTTCATCCCTTGGGACGACGACATCGATCTGGGTAGCGTGATCGGACTCAACGGACTCACCGAAGATATGATTGCACCGGTTTTCGATGCCTTCAGGGAGCGGGGGTACTATGTAAACGTAGAGAGCAATGACCGCTGGATCGCCGCAGGGATGATGAAATCGTCAACTCGTATAGACCTGACCTTCTTCCGCATCATAGACGACAGCATTTTCCATTTTCCATTCATCTGGATACCCGTCAAACTATTCGCCAAACTGAAAGAGATCGAGTTCATGGACGGTAAATACCTGGTGCCGAACCCGCCAGAGGAATATCTGACGGCGAAGTACGGTCCAAACTGGATAACACCAAAAGAAGACTACGAACAGGATGTCCTGGATCAGGTCGCAAAGACCCCAGTTGCCAAAACAACTCCGATTCCGGGTCAGCCCTCTACGAAGATTCGGGTCCTCAACGTTCGAGAAGAATTGGTTAGCGGCGCGGAGGTTTCAGTTGTTGGACTGGTCGAGGCAAATACTGACGACAATGGCTACGTTGAATTCGGCCTACCCTACAACGACTTTTACGCAGTTGTCATCAAGTTCGAGAATCATGAGGAGATTCTTTACCAGGAGTTATTAAGCCCAGGCGCGTCGTATACCTACACGCCCGATGCTTCGATAACTAACGGGCGACTTATGGTGCTATCTGAAGAGAAGTAAGCGGCACTCTGGGCAGTGAACCGCGCAATCCAGCCGCTTATTCAGGCCAACTGACCGGACACAGCCTTGGATCGTCATTGACGATCAGATCGGCTACGCCTTTGGGGTCGTCACGCTGGAAGTGAAGCTCTTGTGCGGGGACATATATGGTGTGATAGTCTCGGATAGTCTCGTCTGGAGGTAAACCTTCTTGACCTCTTGATAAGGCGCGCTCCAACGCAGTTTCAAAACCGCATTCGATCCAGATACACCGATCGTAATAAGATTGGAAGGCGCGCTTCAAGAGATAGATTCCTTCCAGCACGAAGACATCTACGTCGTCTAACTGCAAGGTGCGCGGCCGGTCCTCTGTAGCAGTTTCATCCGCGTAGTTAATCTCGACTCGCAGGGAGCGGTGGTCATGTAGCGGGAAAACCGTCTCCGTGAACATCTCTTCGAATTGGATGGCGTTATGGTAATAAATCTCAGGCGAATCTGAGGTGCCAAAGCGCTTATCCGGAAGGCCCAGACAATAATCTACGTTGATCCATACAGCCCGCACTCCCTTAGCCTACTGGGCACCAACAAGCCGCTCGGTGAAATAACTCTTTCCGCCGGCATCGATCCCGTTTATCGCGATCAATGCGCTCCGATCCGAGGGAACAGTGTTTCGGACATCCAGAATTTCGTCAATAACGGTATGAAGGGTCGCCATCGCATTCACCTTTTGAGATGGCTAATAAAGGTCAACCACCAGAAAAACCGATCCATGCACGCGTGTCGATCAGTTCAGCTCTGCTCTATCTTGGCTTCTTGGCAACGGCGGATAATCTCAGTAGTTGATATCGTTGGAGTATAGGGAACCGTGCGAAACATCCCCATCGAGATGGGCACTTTGTAGATGTGCTCTATCTTCTCTGAGGAGTAGTCGTCACCATGGACCACCACGTCAATCTTGTGCTTCTCGATCCAGGCAGCGTCCATGATCCAAGGGGCATCCTGCACCACTTCGTCCACATACCGACACCCGGCAACGGAAGCGGCGCGCTCTTCCATACTCAATATGGGGTTTCGCTTATTGGCTTGGACCGCCTCGTCGGAGTGGATGCCAGCCAAGAGATGGTCCCCAAAAGCACTAGCCTGTTTGAGAAACTCTACATGCCCATAGTGGAATAGATCGGCCACCATGTCTACGTATATTCTTGTCAATGTCCATCTCCCAAGGCGTTCAGACACGTGATGACGGTCCGATGGCAAGCATACGGCGTTCAGTTCGGAAATGGAAGTTTTGAGGGCATGATGGACAAGACAGACACCTGACGGAAATCGCAATGTGCATTTTGTAGGGACGCGCCTGCGGGTCTTTCATTTGGGGGAGTTGAAAGTCGGCGCCACCTAGGAGCGGTTGATTGAAAAGTTGCTGGTCCTGTAGGAGATACTTATGGTATGACCGATTTACTTTATGGAATCGATGGCTCTTGATTTTCTAAATTTCCCACCGTTCGCTGACCAGTACAGCATTACCGACACCGCCAGCCCGCGTTCTCGGTATAGTTCGACTCTCCCCCGTCTCCACCAACTCCAAACATTCATCCTGTCCGACTCATCCTCGGACAGGAGCAGCACGTGGGACCCCTGCGAAGAGGTCATTGCACCCTCAAGTAGCCGGCGGAAACCCGGTGCTGGCGCGATCGCCCCGATCCTGCGGCTCTCCATGTCGACATACACTCGTTCTAGTAATGGGCTGAGTAGCTTCCGTTGCTCTTCTGGCGTCGCCTCCTTCCAAAGTTGAGGTATATCTCGGAATAATTGCGTTACGTCTTCCAATGTTGGTAACTCGACTTGCTCCGTTAGTCGAAGGCTGGCCTCGATCTCGCGGAGCTTCGTTTCGTACTCGGCGTCACTAAATGCCATGTTTGCGTAGGCTCGTGAAAGCCTTCGTTTTCGCTCTTTGAGGTCCACTGGGTCCGGGGCATTATGGTCGGCTACGACTAATTGGGCTATGCGATCTCGCCATCCCGGTTGCAACTCTACCGACGTAAGAATCGTCTCAATTTGCTTGTCAATCGCGTCGGCCATGATTGACCGGTTATTGGTTGCGCATTCATGAGCATGCCGCTCGCGGTACATAGCGCCACCAAACCGGTGTCGGTCTGACTGGATGCTATTGCCGCAGTTGCCGCAAGAGATCATCCCCTGAGCCAATCCTTTAGGCCCTTGGACCCTCCTGGCGGACGACCGGTTCTGCTTCCGTAACTGGATCTGGTCGTAAAGCTCTTCGGTAATTACCGGTTTATGTTGGCCGTTAAATTCGTCGTCTTCGTATCGAGTCTTGCCCAGGTAGAACCTACAGTTCAGCATGTCCTTGACGGCGTGGGGGGTGAACATGCCATCTTTGCGGGTTTTATAGCCTTGCCTGTTGAGCCAGTTGGCGATGGCCCCGTTGGACTCGCCCCGCGCCCGTCGTTGAAACACACCAAAGACGGCTCTACCCTCAGCTTCTACAACTTCAGGAACACCACCCGGGATCAAGGTCCTGTACCCGAATGGCACAGGACCCAGTGGAATGCCTTGCTCGGCCCGCTCCCGTTGGGATTTCATCACGTGCCCAGCCAATTGGTCTGAGAAAAACTCGGACACTCCTCCCATCATTGTGAGCATAAGACGGTCACCTGGAGTGGTGAAGTCGTGGTCCTCAGTAACGCTGGCGAAACCAACTTTAGCTTCACCCAATCGACTAAGTGCTTGTCGCTGTACACCTATATTTCTGGCCCATCGGTTCAGCATACTGACAACAACAATGTCGAAGTTACCAAGGTCGGCATCCTCTAGAAGCCTCAAAAGGGCCGGTCGTTTTGCGATCTTGTCCGTCCGTGCCGACACGCCTTCGTCGGCGTAGGTCTCCACGAGGACGTATTCCCTCTGGCGGCACCAACGTTCGATGTCGGAGCGTTGAGCGTCCAACGAAAATCCATCGACCTGGGAGTCGTTAGATACTCGGATATATGCCACAGCCCGCTTCCCTTGAGTTGGTTTCGACTGGCGTCTCATCGGCCCTTCGTCCTCCTAGAAAGTATTGCCCGGCCAATTTCGGACCACACGCGGCAAAACTCCTCGACTTCTGGACTTAAAGTGTCAGGAGCCGGGGAGATTTCTTTCCTCGATTTTTCGTTGTGGTCGGAGGGCACTGATTGAGACATCCCATACTCTTTGGCGAGTTCTAAGCCCTTTCCAGGCCCGATGGGAGCCTCTGCGCCGCTCCGAGCAATTCGATTTTTGCGCCGTTATGATTACAATTTAGGTTCCAAATTCACCACGATCTCACCGATCTTCTTTTGAATGATGCCAACTAATCCGGCCGGCGCGAATTGAGCGGGCCAATATAGAACGATTGGCCTCGAGTTTTTTGCAAATGGCTTCAATCAACTGGTCTACCATGTCTGAGGTCTGGTCCTTCATCGTCGTCTCAACAAGGAGCATAGGTTGAGGAATTTGATTCGGTAGACGTCCCATGTAGCCGACTATGTCCCAAAAGAGGAAAAGTTAGAAATGAGATCAATCAATACTTTGCGCTGGGCGTTGTTCAGCCTTGCCAGGCCATCTATGGCCAGCGCTAGGGGGCCGGAATCCACATCATCTAGGTCGTAGATCTCTTTGAGGCTGGGAACAATTTTGTGGTCCAGACCGGGAATCGGCTCATCCTCGAGGCTGGGCACAGAATTGGCCGCCGGCTGCGCCTGGGAGCTGATCCGGTCGAGGATAAATGCGGGAAGGCAGTCAGCCATCTGGAGCATGGCTTTCAGGTCGCCATCCAGGGCCTGAGCTAAGAGTGCCACCGACTCAACGCTGGGCGGAGCAGAGTCATTTTCCAGACGAGAGAGTTGGGTAGGGGAAATGCCGGTTTCCCCGGAAAGAAAATTGAGATTCCACTGGCGGGCGCGCCGGAGGCGGCGCATATACTCGCCGAAGGTCAGAGTAGCGTCCATAGTAACTCCTGAGGACTATCGTATATTGCAGTAAAACGCATATTAACATGTGGAAATTACTATATCACGCAATAAATATCAACCACCTCGCTTCAGTGCAATGATTGCGCCAACGGCGGCAGCCTGTCCAAGCCCGTTGGTAGTTGACTGGGTCGATCGATCCTCTCCGGAGTTTGGAAGCAGCGGGTAATTTCGGTTGGACGGATAAGGAGATTGCGTACCCCTGGGGCCAAGAAGCTTCGGCGATGCGTAGGCTAAGCGACAACGAGTTGGAAGTCGTCTTCAAGAACGGCTGGAAGCCCAGTGAATACCTCTCCAATAAATAGTCATGGTTCAAGAAGTTGAGGTAACCGAGGTTGATATTGACGGGCGTTCCTTCATGGTTCGCCCCGTCGGATCCTGGGTATTGGAATCCGGCAACGTGGTGGCGGAATCCTTGGCGGTATCGCTCGACAAGCCGCTGGAATGGGCGGTGGGGTTCTTCTTCGGCAACACCGAGCTGAGCTTGGAACTCTGGACTATAATTGCCGGGATGTCAGGGTTTGATGATTAGCATTTTCTGATGAACCCTAGTAGTGGGTGATTGACCAACAATAGCTTCGGGACACTATAATACCCAATGGACGGATTCAGACACATTGAACCCACGGGGAAGCCATGAAGATTGTATTGCTAACCTTCGTCTTGGCCATGGGGGGATTATAGGGGGTGGCGGCGTTGGGTCAAACCGTTGGCTTGGCGGAGGCCAGCGCGATGCCGTTGGAGTGGGATGTGGTACGGGTTAGTTGTACAACATCTGTATGTTGGTCTTTAGTCAGCCGATGATTCCACTTATACGGTATCCCTAAACCAGGGCGTGATAAGAATCCGCATAAAGCATCGGCGTTGTCCGTACAGGTCTTGTAGGTGTCGGAGTAACGACGATTATCCGACTCCTGCCTAGATTTCATCCTTCGCTGGCTAACGCCGCCTCCACTTTAGCCCAGACATCGATAGGAACCCAGTCCCTCCAGGCATCGTTGTTCTTTAAATACCAGATCCCTGCGGCAGAGTAGATTTCTTCACTCGATCGTCCTGCGTTACGAAGTGTATCTTTGTTTTCGGCGAACCACCCCTCGGCTGCCAACTGGTTGCCGGCGTTCCAGTCCCAATTCTTGAAGAATGCAATCAATTCTGGAGCATCTGCAACTAATTCAGTGTTCATCGCAATCATGATTTCCGACGCGGGGAAAGCGCAGCCATGCACCGGAGAATTACCAGCGCATTCCGAGGGGTCGGGCTGTTTCAAATCTCGCATATCTAATTTGTGGGATAACGCCGTTGGTCCCCAATAATAGAAGAGGATTGGCTCTTCTTTAGCAAATGCTCCTTCGATGGCAGCAGCCAAAGCCCCATGCGTACCAGGATCACGCAATACCACGTGGTCTTCCAAACCCATCCCGACTATTTGCCCTACCCCAGTGTCGGGTGAGCCATCTTGCATGGTACGACAACCCCAACCATTTAGGCACCCGAGGAGAACTGCTTTACCACCATCTTATTCAAACAAGGAATTGAATTCGTCGGTTTTCAAATCTTCGATAGAATCGAGTTCTGGGTTGGCATCCTGGAGATAACCCGGGATAAGGAATGAACTTTGCCAGTTGTCCTCCAGGCTCTTTCCAGCGGGGAACACCTCACCGGCCTTGATCGCCTCGTTCCACGCTGCGTCCTGGTTGGGCAGCCAGATTTCCATGAGGACGTCGATATCACCCTTACGAAGATCTTGGAAAAGCGGTAGGGTCGAACCTTCTATCTGCGAAGTGGGATATCCATAACCATGTTCAACGATATAACGGGCCACGCCGTTTTGTACCAGTACGCTATCCCAGTCGAGCCTGCCGAAAACCAAGGTCCTTTTGGTGTTGGTATTGATTATCGGCACAGGCGTCGGCGTGTCGGTCGGTGGGATGGGCGTGTAGGTCGGTCTCGGCGTAGCAGTCGGGAACGGCGTGTAAGTCGGTCTCGGCGTGGCGGTAGGTATTGTCGTCGGTGTCGCCATTGACGTAGGTGCAGCCGCGGGAATAGGCGTAAGAGTGGGTATAGCGTCGGGTGGAATCGCGGTGGGTTCAGCAATGGGCGTTGGCTGGTCAGTTGGTGCCAGGGTCTCAGTGGGGGCTACCACAACAACCGCACCCCCTTCATCACCGGAGCCGCCAAGCATAAACACAGCAGCCACCGCAACGATTATGCCGACTATGACGAACCCTATGGCTACGGGTAATACCGGGAACCGCGGCCCTCCTGTTGGAAGGCTCAGCACCTGCCGGATGGCTAGGGTACCTTCTTTCTCGATGAAGTACTGCTCTTGACCGGGCCTGCCGGAGAAATTGCCCTGGGGCCGGAAGGACAGAGTGACCATGTAATAATCTTCGTTTTCGGAGTCTTCCACCGACTCGAAGACCATTGGGACATCCTGGTAACGACGACCGTAATTCCCAGGGGCTTCACCTGCCGTCTGCATGGCCAAGAGCCGGGCCTGGGCAAGCGATATATAGTCAACGGCTTCACCTTCGCCGGTGAAGTCAAACTTCTCTTCTTCCTTGCCTTGGTCTTCGGCCATGGGGGCATTATAGGGGGTGGGGCCGGTTGGTCAAACCGTTGGCTTGGCGGAGGCTGTATGAGACCGCTTGAATCCGGAAAAATCTCAATCTAGCCCGCTCTTTTACTTGACCGTAAAATCTCCGAACATGGTGAAGTTATGTCCGGGGAAGGTGCATACGAACTGGTAGGTCCCGGCAGCTGGCGCAGTGAATGTCACCGCTTCGGACCCTCCCGGATTCAACAGCTTGGAACTTGCGACTACCCTGTCGTCTCCGGGTTTTATCCAGTTGGCTCTTGGACCGGCGCCGGTTCCATCCGTGGCCACAGCGTCTTTGGTGCCGTTCTGCACCAGAACCCAGTTATGTTGGTTAACCAAGGAACCGTTGTTAAAGGTAAGCGTAACCTGGGATCCGCTGGCTGCGGATAACCTGGATTCACTGAATTCAAGGGCGTCTCCGTTCGTGCCGATCTCCAACGAAGATTCGCCCTCGGTCCTACTTATCTCGACCCTTTGGATGACGAACTTCTGGATGCGCTCCTTGTCTATAACGTAGACGGTACCTGACCCAACAACGGCAATCCCTAGAAGTTCTTGAAACTGCCCATCTCCGGAACCCTCGGTACCCCACTTGGCCAAGAATACACCTGATGAAGAGAACTTCTGGATGCGGAAGTTAGCCCCGTCTACGACGTAGACGTTACCTGACCCATCAACGGCAACTCTGGGGAAACTAAGGAACTGCCCATCCCTCGAACCCTTGGTACCCCACTTGGCCAGAAATGTTCCTGATGAAGAAAACTTCTGGATGCGGTGGTTAAACCCGTCTGATACGTAGACGTTACCTGACCCATCAACGGCAACCGCTGCAGGGGAATGGAACTGCCCATCACGGGAACCCCTTGTACCCCACTTGGCCAAGAATACCCCTGACGAGCTAAACTTCTGTATTCGGTGGTTGTCGTGGCCTGCGATGTAGACGTTACCTGACCCATCAACGGCAACCCCAAGAGGATATACGAACTGCCCATCACCGGAACCCTTGGTACCCCACTTGGCCAGGAATACCCCTGACGAGCTAAACTTCTGGATGCGGTGGTTAAACCCGTCTGATACGTAGACGTTACCTGACCCATCAACGGCAATCCCTGTAGGTTGTTCAAACTGCCCATCGCCGAAACCATTGGTACCCCACTTGGCCAGGAATTTCCCTGATGAAGAAAACTTCTGGATGCGGTGGTTCCACCGGTCTGCTACGTAGACGTTACCTGACCCATCTACGGCAACCGCTGCAGGGGATGAGAACTGCCCATCACGGGAACCCCCTGTACCCCACTGCAACACGTACGTTGCCTCTAGAATTGCCATGGGAGTAGGAATAGGTGGCACCAGTGTGGGTGTGGGTGTGGGTGCTGAGGTTGGCATACGAGTTGCCATGGGCCGTGGTGTCGCTGTCACCCGGACCATCCGAGGCGTAGCTTCCGGGAATGGAGTGTAAGTCGGCTTCCTCAATAGCAGCGGTTTAGGGGTGTCCGTCGGTGGTATCGGCGTATCAGTTGGCGGTATTGGTGCAACGATAGATACTGGGGCTTCGGTGGGAGCCGCCACAGCAACCACTCCCCCGTCATCACCGGACCCACCGACTGCAAATATCACCGCCACCACAGCGATTACACCAACTATGACTAGTCCAAGCGCTACGGGTAAGACCGGGAACCGCCGACCTCTCCCCGGGTTCTCGACCACCTGTCGGTGGGCTACGGTTCCTTCTTTCTCGATGAAGAACTGCTCTTGGCCGGGACTGCCTGAGAACGTACCCTGGGGCCGGAAGGACAGGGTGATGATGTAATAGTCTTCGGTATCCTGCCCGTTGGACACCTCGAAGGCCATGGGAACGTCTTGGTACTGGCTACCGTACTCGCCCGGGGTTTCCCTGGCCGTCTGCATTGCCAGAACACCAGCCTGGGCCAGGGAGATGTAATTAACGGCCTCACCCTCGCTGGTGAAGTCGAACTTCTCTTTTTCCTTGCCTTGGCCTTCAACCATGAGGGCATTATAGGGGATGGCGGCGGTGGGTCAAAAAGAAGTCCTTTTGGTGCCCCTGATTATATCCCTGCTACAGATTCACCGCACGGTACCTCCTTTTTGGAGCGGTTAGAAAAACGCATCGGTCGGAGGGTGACCCCGTATCAGTTCGGCTCTGGTACATTCTTTTAATCTAGGCACAAAACCTTGACAAAATAGCTTTCGGCATGCTAAGGTAGCCAAGCGTTTTCAGAAAAGTTTCTGGAAGCGCTTTTTTTTGCCCAATAACAAAGATGAAAGAAGCCCCCTCGATCGAGGGGGCTTTCTTGTTTCAGCGAAACCCCTATCGGGGAAGCCACCGGGGGTGGGGTACTGGTGGCGGCGGGAGGTGCTTACCGAGTCCCTTGGTAAGTCCTATCCCTGGACCGTGGGATTGTTCTTTGGGAACACCGAACTTAGCCTGGAACTTTGGAACGTGATTGCGGGGATTGCGGGGTTTGATGATTCCTAATCTTTTAGATATTTAGGGGAAAGCGTTTTTAGCACCACTAAAGTCAGCACCGATAACACCGTCCAGGCCGGCCTCGGACAGGTCGGCCATGTGCAGGTTGGCCCTGGTCAGGTCGGCCCCGGTCATGTCGACCTTGGACAGGTCGGCCCAGGTCAGGTCGGCGTTAGCCAAATCACATTCTGCGCAAAATTTGGGGTTGTCCTGTTGTAGAAGCGAAACTACGTCTTTGCCAACATCATCTACTTTTCCCCCAGCATCTTTTAGGTATTTATCTGGAACGTTCAATGCACCACGGAAGTCAGCACCGACAACATCGTCCAGGTTGGCCCTGGTCAGGTCGGCCTCGACTAATATAGCCGCTGTCAGGTTGGCATTGGTCAGGTCGGCCCTGACCAGCCAGGCATCGGTTAGGTTGGCTTCGGACAGGTTCTTACCGGACAGATTGAACCCGGACAGGTAGACCATGGAGAGGTTGACTGCGGCCAGGTTGGCCCCGGATAGCCAGGCATCGGTCAGGTTGGCTGTGGTCAGGTTGGCATCGTTCAGGTCGACGCCGGTCAGGCGGGCCCCGAACAGGTTGGCCCTGGTCAGGTCAGCATCGGTTAGGTTGGCAAACCTAAGGTTGGCCCCGGACAGGTCGGCCCCGCTCAGGTCGACTCCGGACAAATTACACCCCACGCATTCACTGAACCCAGAATGGTTAAACTGGCCCAGGTCGTTGCCTCTTAGCAGGTCTATGATTTCCACTAGGGCCACAGTAACCGGACGCATAACGGCCCGGATTTCACTTGGAACGCCAACCAAAAACATCCCTAACCCCAGTACCGTGAGAATCGCCACCGCAATCACACAGAGTTTTAACTTGGAAGTTCGAATCCCTGCACCAGACCGTGCGAACCGGTAGCCGCATTGTTGGCAGATGACATCATTAGGTAAGGGAAGGCCGCAGTTTGGGCATTGATAAGCTTCTTCCATCAATACTCCGGTATACGTTAAGACTTCATAGGATGGGGCAAGTAATCACCTGCACTGCATTGCCCCTACCGTCAGAGCCACGACCAAGACTAATAACAGGGCTTGTTTCAATATGCCCCCGCCATGACACCGTCAAGCCTAATCCGCATTGCCTTCTCTCGCATGCTGGGAGGTGTGCTTAAAGGGTGATTCATGGTTTATTTAGGCCCAGCCGGCACGCCGCCTCCAGCCCATCCCCGTAAACATGCCCCGCAGATAGGCGATCTGCCCGGTATGCTGGGTTGAATCACCCGCCATCCCCACAAGCGCCCTCCAGACCGGCCGGGTGTCGCCAAGGGCATATACCACAGGCTGGTCAAACTGTTCAGTGGGAATCATGGATACACGTTTCACGGTAGCTTCGTGGGCATCATCTAGGTAGCCCATCACTAAAGACCGTTCGGGGTGGAATGCCGATACCTTCTCTGGGCTATCCCCTATACCTATGTCTTCTGCATCCATACCGAATCTATCAGCCCAGCCATTGGACATCCATACTTGGTTATCACCGCTGATGTTGCTGGTGATAACGTCTCTGGCCCGGCTCATATGCCAAATCAACCAGGCGATGGGATTGGTTTCCGGAGTTGGTTGACAGAAAAACTGCTCATCGGTAAGACCGTCACATGCTGCCTTAACTTGTGCGTATGCGGTTTCGGTCATCGCCAGGACGAATCCATTGAGGTCAACAGGTTTTTCCATGTCGTGCTCCTCTGTAGGATGGAAATCACGCCGATAAGTTTAATCCCGCGTACGGGGCGAATCAAACAGTCACCGTGGTTAGTAGGCACGACCCCCCCCGGCGATGAACCAGGGGGCTTTTCCCCAGGTGTTCACCCGGCGTGCCACGATTACCAAGGCTTTCGGCCAACCTACAAAGCATTGGTGACCGTGGTATTTGGAGACCGCAATCCTGCCCAAGCCCAAGCCACAACATCGCTTAGTCGCAACGGCTGATATTTCAGCAGGACGTTTTCTTGACTATCATGTCCGGCGGATGTTGTTGCTACTCAGGCTGCCGGATTAGCATTGCAACATAGCCGAAACTCCTGGCCTACGGGGCTGTCGCGGTAACCTTTTTAGCGGAGCGGACCTGATCGGGCCGGAACGGAACGGCACGGCACGCTATGTAACCCGGTCCGTGGTCCGCTCGTCAGTTTAGAGGGTATTACGGTGGTATCCCCAGGATGCCCGTGAAATGGGATGGTCCGGCGGAAAATACCCGGGTTCGTTCTATTGCATGCACAGATCCGCTGCTGCCCGCTGCTATCCTACGGACCAAGCCATTCTTGCTGGGAAGTAGACGTTGGTTCGTAAACGTGACTCAGCTTCTCAGCCACCTGGCCCCCAGGAAGGCTTAGAGTCCCTGGCCGGGCTATCAGTGAGCCGGGTCTGGTTGGAGCCGTCGGCGTCCATGACGTAGATCTCGTAGTTCCAGTTCCGATCCCGGCTGGAGGCAAAGGCGATTCTGGTACTGTCGGGCGACCAGGAAGGATCCGCATCCCGTGCCGGGTCGTCAGTGAGCCTGGTCTGGTTGGACCCGTCGGCGTCCATGACGAAGATCTCGTAGTTCCCGTCCATGGCTATACCGGTAATAGAAGAACGTTGGATTTCAACACGGGATGTAAAAGCGATCTTGTCACCGTCGGGAGACCAGGAAGGATTTGTGTTCTCCGCTGCCGTGTTGTTGGTTAATCTCGTGGCTTCGCCGGACCCGTCGGCGTTCATGACGTAGATCTCGTAGTTCCCGTCCCGTTTGGAGTGAAAGGTGATCTTCTTGCCGTCGGGAGACCAGGAAGGGTAGGAATCCCAAGCTGGGTTGTCGGTCAACCTGGTCTCGTTTGACCCGTCAGCGTTCATGACATAGATCTCGCCGTTCCCGTCCTGATTGGAGGTAAAGGCGATCTTCTTGCCGTCGGCCGACCAGAAGGGAGCATCATCCCAGGCGTCGTTGTTGGTTAATCTCGTGGCTTCGCCGGACCCGTCGGCGTTCATGACGTATATCTCATCGTCATCTTCGTTCCCGTCCCATTTGGATGCGAAAGCGATTCTGGTACCGTCGGGAGATAAGGAGGGGCTAGAATCGTCGACCGTGTTGTTGGTCAGCCTGGTCTGGCTAGAACCGTCGGGATTCATGGCGTATATCTCGTAGTTCCCGTGCCGTTCGGATATGAATACGATCCTGGTGCCGTCCGGCTCTGTGACAGGAGCGGGCGTAGGAGTCAGTGTAGGAACTGGTGCAGGCGGCGAACTAGCGGACGGTCCTGGCGACCATTTAGGGGAGTTGTGAATTCTTCCAGGAGGCTTGGGGAGCTCAACCATACCTGAACCGTCGGCATTAACCACGTAGATGTGGTTATCTGACCGATCATCAGATCCTTCTTCAAGTCCTGCGAAAACGATGTATTGACCATCTGGAGACCAACTGATGAGTGCCGGATATAAAGAGGATCTGCCCCATTCATCATCATAGGAAAGCGACATACCGCTTACGAGTTCGGTTGGATTGGAGCCATCTTCATTCATAACAAAGAGCGATGGCTTTGACGTACCGTGGGACAAGAAAGCGATCCTTTGCCCATCCGGAGACCAACTGGGACTGTCAGCTCCATCTGAGAGATCCGTGAGTTGAATCTGATTGGAACCGTCCGCATTTTTCACATAGATCTGGGGAATCTCCGTATCATCTACGTATTCAAAAGCAACTCGTCCCCAGCCCGGAGACCAGGAACTCCTAAGCTCCCGAGCCTGATTTTCATAGAGTGCACTCCGGCCCGAACCGTCAGCGTTAATAACCCACCAAAGTTCAGCATATTCCGAAAAGAAAGTGAGCTGGGTACCATCTGGAGACCACGTCGCATGAAAATTGTCATCGTCACCCTCAACAACTAGGTCCAGATCCGATCCGTCAGCCTTCATGATATAGATACCGGCATCAATCGTGTTTTCGGAGCCCGAAAATAGGATGGACTCTCCATTCGGAGACCAAACGGGCAACCCAGCGCCTTTTTGTAAATCCGTGATCCTGACTTGGTTCGAACCGTCAGCATTGGTCACATAGATCTGTACACTCTCATCATCACCTCCGTAATGAAAAACAAGACGCTCTCCATCTGGAGACCAATCAAAGAAGATGCCGTGATATTGATCCATGTGGTCGGTGAGTTTGGTATGGCCGGAACCGTCAGCGTTGACGGTGTATAGACTTAATCCGGTATCCTCTCTGTCCAATGAATACGCTATCTTGCCTTTAAACCCCTCCAGTACGGGAATAGCTGTAGGCCCAGGCAATGGGACAGGTGCAGGTGTCGAGGTGGAAGTAGGCACAGGTGTCGCAGTCGGAGGTGGAGACATTGGAACATAAGAACTGATGGGCACGCATATTTGACCCCTGGGCGCGGTGAACGTGCATACTATCGTTCCTTGGGTGAGGGTACGAATCTTCCAGACCCACTGGTATGTCAACACCTCGTCCGCCGCGGGAGTGTTGGGGAAGATGGCAACCGAACCCACCTGTCCTCCTGGGGCTACGATGCCACCGGACCAATATTGGTCCATGTAACTCTGAGGTACCTGGGCAAATAGTTCCCCGGACGCAGTCTGAGTCTCGGCAGACAATACAGTGACCTGCTGCCGAGATCTGTTTATCAGACTCCATTCAAGTTCGTGGACGTGTGGACCGACCTGCTTAGATACAGATACCAGGCCGTAGAAAGACTTCAATAACGTGGGTAGAGTCTGCGTAGGTGGTAACGGCGCAAGGACGGGAGAAGCAGCCGTAGATGCTGGCGCTGATGTAAGGATCGGACTGGGTACCGCCGTAGGAGTGCCTCCTGTATCGGAACTGCCTGGCGTTCCAGCCGATACAGTTGGATCTGGATTACTAGAAGTAGGGCCGGGTTGTCCGTCGCCACAACCAATGGCAGACAACACCAAAGTCAGGCTGATAGTTAGCAGGCCGGTCCAAGATAGCTTCAACGACCGCTCCACGATGGATGGTTGCCCAATTTGAATACCTGGGCATTATAACCGGGACGGCGCTCACCAGGGTTGAAGAGGAGGCTTATGAGGGCAGTCCGCTCCGCAAGGCGGCACATAGTCATGGTGAAAATTCGATTATTGGACTTGAAAAAGGTTTTGTCCCCCAAAGCGCCGGCGCACATTCTATGGCTAAAATGCGCGGCTTATTTGAGCCTAATCAATCCCTTGGAAGCCGCTCAATTGTGGGGGAAGGTGCGCCCCCAGGCTTGCTCAGATTACTGTAGGAATCATCCCGATTGTAATAGCCGACAGCAAACTTCGGGCCGAGTGGGATGGCTTCGTAGTATTCAGCTGTGGCTCTTTTAACCTGGCCTTGCTCGTCAAATGCAAAGCCCGACAACACCGGCGGGCATGTCCATTCCCTTCCAAGCCAGGGACGCGGAAGAATATGACGGTTCAATCTACCAATATGCGCGGCAGAGTCCGGGATTAAAAGGAATCGTTGAAACGGGAGATCGATGGTGCGTCGGGGCTAACTTCCGGTTCCCAATTACTAAAAGCCGGCGTCTGCTTGATTGAAATACGGCGTTCCCATCGGACTGGGGAGGGCTGCTAGCGCCGCCTTGGTCAACTTGTATTGGTCAGGCATGCTTTGGGCAAAAGAGACGAAAGCTTGCTGCAGTGGCGCATTGCCAAACCGTGGTACGGCTGGCTCCGCCAATATGGTGACAGGTATTCGGTATCCACCCCAGACACTACGCATTCCGCCTTCACACCCACGAAGTCGGTGGGGCCTTGTGCAACGGCTATCACCTCCCATCGTCCCGCATCTTCTTCCCCGGTATCCTCAGCCTTTCCTACCCAGTTCTGGGAGCCGCCATAGGGATGGAAGCGGCCTTCTTCTTCGTCACCCCCTGTAGGATTGATCGATTTCAGGGCATCGATCAAGACGGGCTTTGATTCGTTGATCGGCTCGAATCCTACCAGTCCGGGCACGTCGGTCAAGTAAAAGACGTAACCCCGTTTCAGCCCGTTATCAATCCACAACCAGCCCTGGGATTCCGTGGAAGCCCGTTGAATGGCTCGGGAGATCCGTCTATGCCCCTTATTGTCCCAATCGTCTATGGGCACCCGGCGTTGGTAGATCTGGGGACCGTAGATTCGGGGCAAAATGTTGTAATAGAGCTTCTGCCGCTTGTATTGGGCGTTGGCTGGGTTCCGCCAGGTGTTTGAGAACAGGTCGACAGCTAAGGCTTTGAGATTCCACTCCGACCACAGCAGATATCCCTTCACCCGAGGTTTGACGTGGGTGGGGAGAGGGAACAACCGCTTGGCTTCGGCCCAAAGACTGGAATGTTCCCCCCTGTCCCTGGGTTTGTCGCTCCTACGGTATAAGGGCTTTGGGGGTATTACCCTAGCGGCGACATCCGGTCTCTTTTGGGAGTCCTTCGCCTGGCGTGATTCGCCGTCTCGGCGTCTGACTTCTCCGGGACCCAGGTGGTCCTTGCCGACCGTGGCCTGAATCTCAGACTGAGTGAGGTCTGTGTTAAAGCCAAGCGCAGCGAAAGCCCGGACAGTTCCAGAGGTTTGACCCAGATGGTCGCTGCAAAAGCAGGACCAGGAACCGGATACCGGGCTGGCGTAGAAAGCGGTATCACAATCGCAAACCGCGCTACATTGGTGAGGCAAGGGACAAGAACCGCCGACCCGTCCATCGGAACCCCGGCGGAGGTTTAGTCCATGGAGGAAATCACCTAGTCTGTCTTGAAGTTCCTGGGGCAACGGGCAGGGCCAATGGGGATCGAACGACCCTTGGTGATGACGCTTATTCGTTGAGCGAGAGGATCTGTTTTTCTTTATCGGCAGTTGGGGAAGAAGCTGGTCCAGTTCATCCAAGGTATAGCGGCGGTCGGGGTGAAACTCCAGCATGTGCGCCCGCTGTTCGCCCGGATGGTTCATGTTAATGAACCCGGGTAACCGGAGGATCCGTCCCCGGTTCCAGACATTGTCGCCGCCGACTGCAACGCCTAGCCGTTGATTCAGGTCCTCCACCCGGTCAATGTCGGTGGTGGTCTCTTTGAGGAATTAGGCTGCCTGGACTTTGCCCAGGCTGGTTTGGAGCATCCAGGAGAATGGTGGTAGGTCCGGGGCGGGACGGGTTATCTCATCCAACCAAACGCAGGTTGCCAGGTTGACGGCGTCGCCGCGGTCGGCGTCCGACTCTGCCTTGCGAGACTCATACCGGGGAGAAACGCCATAGTAGATGTTCTGCTTGCCATCGAGATGGCCGGGTAGCGCCGCCGCAAAACCGCTCCGGCGCAGCCTGGCCAAGGTGTAGAAATTTTTCGTTCCGCCACCGCGTGGCTTGAGGGTTCGGATTTCTAAATGCTGGTCCTCGGGTACGCCTTGAAGGAGAGCATCTAGAAATTTGACAGCCTCAGGGTAGGTGCTGGACTCGACCGGGATTCCGCCACTCTCTGATACGGTGGCACGAGGTTGACGCCACTGACGTCTGTTGGTGTGTGATTTCCCTATTGAGACCAAGGGGTCACCTTCCATAAGGAAGGCGACGCCCGAAGATATCAGGCGGCTAGGCAGCCCAGGCTACTGTATAGGCACCCCAGGAGCGGGGTACACGATGAGGGATGATAACGGGAGACGTTTGGAGTTGCGGGAGTTCAACTCTCCCCCGTCTCCACCAAACTCTCCTTTTCCAGGACGCCACTCTCCCCCTCCAGGGGAGACGGCTTCCTCTCGAGTTGCCTTACCGGCGAGTACCGCTCCAGAAGCGCCGGGAGGTCCCTCTTGACGTAGCGGGACGCGACCCCGGGGACCTTGTCCCGGATCAACTGCATCGCCAGGGTGAGGTCGCCGCTCTCCTCCGTGACCAGAGTGGCGAAGGTGTCCCGCAGGTTGTGCCCGGTGAAGCCTGTCAGGCCGGCCCGCTCCATCAGACCCTGGACCAGCTTCCGCATACCGCCATGACCGAACTTCTCGTTCCGTCCGCGTTTGCCCCGGAATACCTGCGCGTCGTCGGCCAGACCATCGGCCAGATGGGACAACAGTTCGGCAGTCTCGGGAAGGACCGGGGCCCATTCGGCCCGCTGCTTGCCGTGGCACCATAGCTGACCGCCGCTGATCGCCCGGACCTCTCCGGCAAGAACCTCCAGCAGTTCGTTCTGCCGCCAGCCGTGCCCGGCCAGCAGGTGGGCCGCGGCCCGCTCCCTGAGAGACATGTCAAGGGCCAGGATCATCCCTACCTGTTCCAGAGTCATCGGGTTCGGCATCTGCTCCTGGATATTCGGCCTCTTCATCCCGTGCATAGGATCGGACTCCAGCCATCCCAGTGAGACAGCGTGCTTGTACAGGTAATGGATGGCGTCCTGGATGTTGAGACGGTACCGGCCCGACGGTCCATCGAAGTTCCCCAGGTAATCGAGGATGGAGTCACGGTCGGTGGGAAGGCGGTTGAAGGCGGCCTCGAACTGTTTCCAGGCCTTCCGGTAGGTCAGGAGGGTCTGACGTTTGCGTCCGGCATGGACAAGCTCGCGGTCGTAGCTGGCTATGACGTCCGCCGTCAGCGGTGGTCCGTCTTCGTTGTCCAGGATGGGAATGAGAAAGACATTTCCCTGGGCGTCGTACTGGGGCACGAAGTCGGGGTCGTAACTGGCGCGGATGGTGCCGGGCGCATCGCCGGGGACGAGCTGCGCCAGCTCATCGGCCATCCCCGGACAGCCCGGGGCGATCCCGTGGAGTCCACCGTGACGACCGCAATCGCAGAAACGAAGGACGTCAAAGGTCTTCCGTCGCTTCTTGGGGGCTGTAGGTCCGTCGTTCGGATGGGGCCCGGGGTTTGTTCGGTCTGCCACGTCATCATCTCCACCGATCAAGGGTTGGGGATAGGCTGCCTTGCACCCAAACATCATAGCCGGGTCCCGGTAGCCCAGCAATCCCGTGGAGACGTGACAGGTCGCCAGTAGCCGATGTATCCAGGCATACAGAGCGCCGTCCGACGCGGTGCTTCCGGGCCGTTCCAGTTGACTCATGCGATGGCTACGTGTCGGACTCTCTGCTCGCACCTGGAGCACTGTCGATCGTCCCGTCGGGGGAGCCTCCATTGCCAGAGGCTGTAGAAGACGTACCCGGGCCCCTCACACCACGCCCGAGCCATCCCGGCCGGCACAGTGTTATTCCCCCGACTCGAACTTTAGTTGGACGCCACCGGTAGAACGGAGAGTCGGGGGTCTGGTTTTCGAAGGTCCAGGGGTTGTCGATAAATGGGCGATATTGGGGCGAGGATGTGCAGACGATGTGTCAACATTGGGTGCTTCCAGTCATGAAAGCCCTTACGTATGGTTTTCACCATTGCCAGGATCGCTGCAGTCTCGGTAATCACTATGAAACCCATTCGTATTTGATGAAGAATACGGATATCCATACCGGGTTTTGTCCCTCATAGTTTGTCGGGGGTCTAGCGGGACGGAATACTCTATTACGGGGCTAGCATGACCGCATCGAGCGTTAAACTAGCGACAAAGATATGTTCCCTTGCCAAATACGAGAATGTCGAAACGTGATCGATAGTCGGCGAAGCCCTTACTTAACCAGTGTCACCAGTGCCTCGGCAAAACCAGACTGCAGTTGCTTCAGCTTTGGCTACTTACGCGTTTTTAATCCCTTCCAACGATGCTCCCGAGCGTCGACATAGGACTGGACCATTGGAAGCGTTATTTGTGACGGATCAGTACCAATAGTGAGAATGACCGGACAAAGCGCCCTAGGTGGTTTCTTCGACTAAGAACGCCAAAGAGTTGTTAAAGGGATTGGACACCGCTGTGGAGCGTGTCTGCTAGAGGTCCCGAGAAAAAGACATTCCAGACCCCGAAAGCCTATAGGTAGAATCACTGTGTTCTTGGTGGAGTCGGAGGAGAGTCCAAACGCCCAGAAACTAACTCTCCAGGAATCGCGGTGGATTCAAATCGGTTCAATTGCCTGGTTGAAAAGAGTGGCTTAGGTGTTGAGCCCTGACCGTTACAAAGCCCAATCAAACAAGGCGAATCGAGTATATCTAGGGTGTAGCGTAATGGCTAGCGCGTTTCGTTCGTGACGAAGAGACAGGTGGTTCGAGTCCACTCACCCCGACCATTTTCACTCTATATCGTTAACGATGTAGCGGATCTTCCAATAAATTCACCACTTCCTATATCCGCCTATCACTCCGCATCTCTTGAATGAGTAAATTGCGCCTCGGCCTGTCACCATATATCTGCAGGAACTTGGGAAATTGCTCGTCAAACAGCTTGATGATTATATCGACATGCAATCTATCTTTGAGGAAGATACGTTGTAGGAGGAATACGGCGGCCTCCTTAAAATCGTCAGCCGAATTAACGTTCTCCGACTCGCCACCGAATAACTCCAGTGGGTTTTCGGAATTGAACCAGTCCTCCCTATCCGATTCTTCCATACTCTGGATAAGATTAAGCACCAGACATCATGTGTCGGAAGAGGGGGTGCCTACACCCCATCGCATCAGACTCGGAATTCTCAGCTACGTCAAAGGTTTCGCATGGAATACAAGTATCGGTGTCGCAGAACTAATAAATCACGCTTCAATTCGTGTTACGCAAAAGATTGATGCTCCATAGCCTTTTCCCGACCCGTGCACTTCCCAACACATATCGGTCAGCATCCGCGGACGCGATATCTATGACCGCATGATCCCTTATTCCAACTCGGTCCGTAGGGACACTGCCGCTTGGGTCATCCAATATGGTGGGGATTCCTCGACCAATCTGGTGTAAGAACAACGCAAGGCGCACTGTATCCACTTGGGCCCCGGCAGCTAGCCTATTTCCGGCCTTACCAACCAGATGTGGTAGTAGAGCTGCGATCTCCCCTTTATATTTGCTCCACGGCACAGGTCGGCTATCGGGAATCAAAGTACCCATGACGATATCTTCGATGGTTTGGTGATGGAATGCCGGGGCGAATATTCCCAAGTACCGTTCCATGGTGAAAGAGAATACGTCATGGATCGCCTCAAAGCTTGGCGACAGATGGCAAGTCTCTTCGCTAACCATGATTCCCTTTTGCTGTAGCGCAGAGACGAGTCGTTCTCCTTGTGACGTTAGCTTATATCCCTTGTTGCTTCCCATTTGCTCGATCATGTTCAAGCTCGATAGGTAGGCTCGAGCCCGAGCGGCATAACCGTACTGAGTTTTCTGCAGAGTCAACGCGCCTTTCGGGGGTTGTGGTGTGTCGTAATGTGTGAATTCCTGGATCTTTGCTTGAAGGGTCTGCCGTATCCTTAGTACTGCCTGCCCTGGAGGAAGATCATTCCCTGTAAATATATTTAGTCTTTGCTTCAGTACGCCCCGGAAAATATTGAGTACTCGTTTGTTCAAATCAGGGTCAGCCGCTGAAGGGTTTGTAAGAGTCCAGAGAACAGGTAGTACGAAATCGGAGTCATTCTCCAATAAGGTTGTCAGATAAAGTGCCTTTTGAGCCCTCTTGGCACAGTCGGACGTCCAAGTTTCACTATCCAAATATTTGGCTAAGCTACCGAACTTCCCATGGACATAAGAATCCCCCTGAGATTCCAAGAATCCAAACGCTTCTGCCATCTCATGCCAATGGGTTTTCTCAACCTCGAGTTTCCGACCGCATTTTCCGTCAGGGTTCTGATCGTAAGATTCTGTACAATACCCAGATTTTTCCTTAACACCCGTATGTACACGTGTACCTTTGTGGCCCTCGCTGAGCCTCGGGCAATACCAAACCCCGAAGTCGTCACCTTCCAACCGCATTATCAGCGTACGTTTATTCACAATCGGGTCTTTCTTCATGCCGTGAATCGTCGCAGATGCGAGATTCTGGACTGATGAATCGCCTTCTCCGGAAAAAGCTGTGACATACGGGATACTGACCATCCGGACTGCTTCCCGTTCTAGCCGAATTTCACCCGGAGGACGGTTCGTGGTCATAAGGTGGGCTCCCCGCCTCCATGGGGAGTCACACGAGGTCGACTGCGCATGATGAAGGCTCTATTAGATTCGGCATCGGCAAATAGGCTTTGACCACCGTCAAGAGTTCGAGTAACTGCTCCCATATCGCCTATATTGGACCCCGTCTGTCCCTTCTGTACCGCTCTAGGGCCGGGGGCTGGCATCCGTGCGGTGGCGGCATTGATGTCTGGATCGATAGTCAGTTTATGGATTACTACAATGTCGGATTGGCTTATGGCATCATTATCTATCGCGGACGGTTGTTGCGTTGCCAGCACCAATGACAATCCAGCATCTCTACCTCTTTTGACGTAATCTACAACGACTGGCCGGGCTGCAGTGTGCCCTTGAGAAGGGCATATCAAGTGAGCTTCATCGATCAATGTCCAGATTCTAGGTGCTACCTCATCATCTGTTATCTGAATCTCCTCGCCTCGCATTAAGGCCATCTTACGTCTTCTTTGGGCGGGTCCCGCCCAGCTGATAAGCTTTCGCATGATGACGGCTACAATGACGGCTTTTACTGCTTCTTCAAGATCTGCCAACTGTATGACGCCCTTGGCACCAACAGTACCTAACCGGGTGCATATGTCTTCAGCAGTCTCGTCGAATAGGTTTGTAGACAATTGCGCTTCGAGTCTCCATTTGACAGCCAATCTGGTATTCTCGCCGTGTTCATCTGCTGCTTCATCGGATTGTAGCCAGTCAATCATCTCCTGCAGGCTGAACCCATCAGGCATTACTGCTCTTGCTTTGTACAAACATTGACCCATTGCTGAGAATTGTTCTAACTCGCAGAGAGCCGCCCAGTCTGCGGAAGATAGATCACCAGGCCGAAGAGCGAATTCAACCTCGTTCCCTCCGATCTTGGGAGTCCCCTTTGGGCGATATATCGTTGGTTGGATGATCGCATCCGCGGGAATATCCCAATGATTAAGGAGTCCTTTTTGTTCTTCTCCCAGATGTCCGATTTCGGCCAAAGTCCAGAATTGGCTTTGGGTGTCGAACAATATCATCGCGAACCGTTCGGTTCCGCGAGATATGGCCGAATCCTTCGGCGCACACAGTGCTTCGGCTATTATCCCAAGATCATAACTCTTGCCAGATCCCCGTTTCCCAACGATCAATATGACATGGGGGAATTCAGCGTCCAACCAAACACCCCAATTCATCCTGCTCTTGGCAGTAGTCATCTCGCAAACCGCACCCAACAGAATCGCTGCTTTGGGATCGACATTAGTTTGATTTTGTCCTACCAAGATCGACCTTGTCGTCACTATCTCCGCCCCTGGGACGAGGACGTCGTCGGTCCGATAATCGATGGAGGTACTTATATTCCCAATCCTGTGAAGTCCGTTAGGCATTGTTCAACCCCAAGAAAGATTGCCAATCCTTATATACGACTGAATCACCGACTTGATTCAAATGAATCAATACGTCCGGTGCAATCGAGTTAACGAGAGGAGATCTCCTAACGGAGGCTATGAAGCAGATGGCTTCTTGCTTCCTTGCGGCGCGGGCGAAATTCCGGCCCACCGATAAGGCGGTAGCATCGTCCAGGTTACTAGCAAATTCATCTAGAATCCAAATGTTGGTCGCGGAGCAAATCAACCTGGCTAACTGGGCTCGGTATTTCTGGCCCGCGCTTAACTGATCCCAGCGGCTCAGGTATAACCTCGGTTCCGCCAAGCCAGCAGTATTCAAGGCTCCGATTGCTTGATCTATATCTCGTGCTCCGATCGCAGTGACCAAGGGTTTATTGGGCCACTCAGTTTCCAAGTATCCTAAGCGAGCGTCCGAGGGAATCAAAATCTGACCACTGATCGTACCGTTCGGTGCTAATCCACCGGATATTAGATTAAGCAGCCAAGTTTTTCCGGAGCCAGATGATCCATACAAATAGCAGATTTCCCCCGGGTTGATATCAAACGTTAGATCGCTAATTCCGGTGCGGAACGAGAATTGTCTTGTGAGGCCAAAAGACCGGCGTATGATGCCTGGGTCGGAAGCTCCAAGTACTCCAGTATCAATGTTGAATTCAAGGTTGAGATTTCTGGCCTTGATTGGGTTAGAGCATGGTGCATTCTCCGGTTCGATTGCATCGTTTCCGCGCTGAAGGCCTAGTTCTACACATCGGCGTTTTACAAACGCATCCGCTCTCCGTGTCAGACCCTTCATAAAGGTCGGCTTGGGAAACCTGACTAAGGGCATCAGCAATTCGTAGGTCTCGGCATCAACCGCACTGCTACTATTCGCGACGCGGGACAACTCGAGGAATATGTCCTTCCTTTGTTCTTCGAATTGATCCTTCAATTTCAAGAAGGTGTCAATGTCGTGCCTTTGTTGCGTAGCTATGCCCCGACTCTCCTTTCGATTTATCCAATGATCTTCGCGGTTCTCCGAGCCGTCGGCATCGGGCTTAAGCGGTTCCCGTTTCTTCTCTAGGTACTTCATATCCTTCGCGACGCGATCTTGGTTCCCCGATGAAATACCTATGTAGTGCATCTGGGCGCTGTACACAAAGGGCATAAACTTGAGCATGTCTGCGGTGATTTCTAAGAATAACGCTCTTCGGCCGTGGACATTCCATCTGTCTTTGCAGAACTTCTCTGCCTCGTTAATCAATACCCTGCTTAGACCGACACCCCTCATCTCCGGATGGACGACCATACGGCTAATTCGACCGATGATGTGGATATATTTGACACGCGTATCTTTGTCCCATTTGGACCACTTCACGGGCCTTCCTGGTTCGGCCTCAAATGGACTGTCGAACAATTCCGAACGGTTCTTTAGGTTAATGAACGCAGTCGTGATCTCGATGAAGCCCAAAGCTTTAGGGAAATCAAGGTCGCGGCATGTCAAGAGAAGTATGACTCTTTTGCCAAAGCTATTCTGACTGCGGTAGTGATACTGGGATAAAGCATCGTAGGCATCGTACTCAGCTTGACTCGATATCTCGTGGGTCTCAAGAAATATCCGTTTGCCAGGAGCCACCTCAAACGAAGTGTTCGTTTGATATCTAGGAAGTATTGTTACATCCCCGTCCTCCGTCCTAACTGACAAGTCATTTTCCCCACCAACTATTACTGTGTCGTTTTCGCCTATGCACGCGAACCGATGAACTTGTAGCCTGCTCCCATTAGATAGCGTCAGCCGCTTAATAGGACCTTTTGAAGAAACGTTTTTCACCGTAAGTAGACCATCTGTGCTTGGAATATAGTCAATGGCGGGAAGCAGAAATTCTTCTGGATGGAGCAAAGGTAGCTGAGATGGCTCGTTACTCATCTTAGACGGCAAATCCTCAAATCAGTGTGGTAAGACTAGAGCTAAACTTCGAAACGATGCTTTGGATTATGGCTACTTTAAAAGGCTGCGTGCCACGAGTCAACGCAAGCACTAGCGAATACTAGATGCCATGGTTCATTCTAGGAAATCCGTCAATTTACGGGCTCGTGTAGGATGCCTCAGTTTCCTGAGCGCTTTTGCTTCTATCTGACGAATTCGCTCTCTTGTGACCCCGAACTCCCTTGATATAGCTTCGAGTGTCTGGCCATTACCATCCTGTAGTCCAAACCGTAGTTGCAGAACACGGGCCTCTCGCTGCGTCAAGGTTTGCAATACTTCGTCTACCATATCCTTAAGAAATTCAAGGGACGCCGAGTCAGACAGGCTTAGCGCGTTTTGGTCTTCCATATCCTTCACATCGTTAGGTGGCTGGAGATCATCCGGTTCTTCTAAATAATCAGTTGGGACACTATTCGACTGCCAAGCATCGAGGGACATGGTTTCTTGTGAAACTCTGTCGATGTACTCCACCCGTTCTGACGTGATACCCAACTCCTGCCCGATTTCGTCAAGTGTGGCATCGCGCTCCAACTCCTCTGAAAGGCCTTCTCTTGCCCGCCTCACTCGTTCAACCTGTTCTACTAAGTGTACCGGAAGTCTGATAACTCGAAGTTGATCTGCGATAGCGCGAGTTATGGATTGTCGAATCCACCAAGTGCCATACGTGCTGAATTTGAATCCTAGGCGGTAGTCGAATCTCTCGACTGCCCGCATCAATCCGAGGTTGCCTTCCTGGATTAGATCCAAAAGAAGCATACCGCTACGAGCATACCTCCGGGCGATATTCAACACCAACCTAAGGTTGGATTCGGTCAGTCTGGACTTGGCACGCTCTCCTTCAGAGATAATTCCTTGAAAATGGGCGCTGAATTCTGAATCTAATCTTGAAACGTCAATTTTAAAATTCGGCCTTGCGGCACATTGCTCAATGTCGTCGAGGCGGCAGTTTTCAATGATGCCGACGGCGTCGGACGGAACTAAGGCGGAACTCAAGGAAAAGTCCACCAGACGACGGTACATGGAATCGTCTTCTTCTCTAGCCTGACCGCCGATAGCAATCAAGAGTTCGGTGGATAATTCTCCGTCAATTGCGTCTCTCAATCTCTGCCGACCAATCAATTCGCCAATAGTTGGATTCAGTGGTATACCCAAAAATCGACATATATCTTTGATCATGGATGCTGATTCGACTATACGGTCGAGAAGACTTAGGGTGATTTCCCACGAGCAGGGCAGGTTGAGTTCATGGTCGGTGAGTCCATCTCTAGTGGTCTTAAGGCAATTTGCGAGCGAAATCTTGCGTCCGAGTTCCCGTTCGTCCGTTGCCGTCAGAAGAGAGAACTTAATGATCTCCCCCATGTACACATAAACGGAATCATCCATGTCTTTAGACGGCTCGCTTTGTGATACATCAGGTTCAATCGAAATGTCGTAAACCTGTGGATCTCTATCATCGTCGGCTCCATACCGATAATCGAGCAGTGCTAATTGCTCGGCATCTTCACTAATCCTGAATGGACCTTTGGGCACGAATACAAGGCTCGCAATTTCAGTGATTCGGCCGTCCGTTCGCAATTCTGCGATTAGTATTCTTCGTCTGCGAGAATCACTATAAATCTCCTTAAACTTGGGGAATTTGATGTCAAATCTGTTCTTCAGCGTATCGATGTGCCATCCATCCCTGGGAAAAACCTGCTGCAGAGTGAATACCGCTGCATCCCTAAGATTCTCTGCGGGATCAACGTCCTCGCCCGTTCCTTGGCGGCTGCGTAACCATGCCTCAAACCCGTCCTCTTCGCTTCCATGCGGCTGAGGCGCTCCGTCTTCGATTTGAATCAGGTCATAAGCGCTGTGCGGATCGCTGTCCCAATCGCTTTCGTCAGCAGGCCATTCTCCGAATTTTGAACTGTACATAGCTATAGTTGGTCT